>ENA-UONU01000573-UONU01000573.1-human-gut-metagenome-genome-assembly--contig:-CS51-NODE-573-length-37810-cov-5.610462_pt1 | contig 37810 bp, 27 predicted proteins | sample MGYA00242462_ERZ724009 | MGnify/ENA metagenome assembly ERZ724009 | reverse complement strand
TCGACACAAAAGATGCGTTCTGGCATGGCGAAAATATTACTATCCGAAACAGCACCATAAAGGGAGAATATCTGGCATGGTATTCCAATGGACTGACATTGATCAACTGTAAAATAATCGGAACTCAGCCATTTTGCTATTGCAGAAACTTGAAGCTGATTGACTGTGAAATGCTGGGAACCGATTTGTCTTTTGAAAAATCCCAGGTTGATGCAACGATCATCACCAAAGTTGACAGCATTAAAAATCCACGATCCGGCCGGATCACGGTTCCGGATGTGGGAAGCTTGATCCTGGACGATGCCAACGCAAAAGGAGAGATTCTTATTACAAATCCGAGTTAAAATGGTCAAACTGTAAACAGAACGGTTGGATCAATTGAAACTTGATGTGGGAGATCCTGTTTTTACATCCGTTCCGAAAGAAAATATTAAGAGGAGGACAAAAATGGCAATACAACAAACAGCAGGCAGAGAGGCGTTAGGAGATTTCGCTCCTAAATTTGCACAATTAAATGACGATGTCCTATTCGGGGAAGTTTGGAACAGAACCAGCCAGCTTTCTTTGCGGGACAGATCGTTGGTCACTGTAACCGCATTACTCGCACAGGGATTAACCGATTCTTCTTTTCGCTATCATCTGGAAAGCGCTAAAAAGAACGGCATAACCAAAACGGAGATTGCGGAAATCCTGACTCATGCAGCTTTTTATGCCGGATGGCCAAAGGCGTGGGCGGCTTTTCGCATGGCGAAAGAAGTCTGGGAAGAAAAATATATAACCGATAATGAAAAAGAAGCTCATGCAGCTTCCATGGTCTTTCCGATCGGCCAGCCAAACGATGCATACGCCAGGTACTTTATTGGACAGAGCTACCTTGCTCCGCTTTGTGCAGAACAGGCAGGTGTTTATAATGTAACCTTTGAACCGGGCTGCCGGAACAACTGGCACATCCACCATGCCAAAACAGGCGGCGGCCAGATTTTGATCTGTATCAGCGGCAGAGGCTTTTATCAGGAATGGGGCGAAAGAGCGCAGGAGCTGTTCCCCGGAGATGTGATAAACATTCCTGCCGGTGTGAAACATTGGCATGGAGCAGCTCCTCACAGTTGGTTTTCTCATCTTGCCGTCGAAGTTCCAGGAGAGGAAACCGCAAACGAATGGCTGGAACCAGTAGATGAAGCTGCTTATACCCATGCGGTATGTTAAAAAATAGGAGGAAAACCTCCCGCGGATAGAAACTGTTTTCCCTGCTGCTGAATGATTTATTCCGTAATCGTATTATATAACCGCAAACTTTATCATAAGACTTCCTTTATATCAAACGGTTTGGTCATGTAATCCGCAGCACCACCTAACAGAAGATTTACCTTATCCTGCACGTCCACCTTTGCACTGAGAATCATGACCGGAACGTTCTCTATATGCGGCAAAACTTCCTCTCCGGAAAGCCCCGGCAACATATCTCTGATATGAATGTCATCATCTACGATTGCAATTGTTTTCATTTTCCTTCCTCGCAATTTTTCATTAAAAATGGTTTTCTGTTCCGTGTGATTCTATTTTTCGGAACACGAAAAAACTCCATCACGCTCAACTGGTGAAAGCCAACAAAAAAGCCGGGATTTCCTTTTATTTCAAAGGCTCCCGGCTTTACTTATTTTATTCCCACTCAATGGTCGCCGTGGGCTTTGGACTCAAGTCGTAGCACACGCGGTTTACATTTTTCACTTCCTTCAAAATGCGCTCTGTGATCTTTTGAAGGATTGGATAATCGATGGGTTCGATGGCAGCAGTCATAGCGTCAACGGTATTGACTGCGCGGATGATCACTGGATAATCGAAGCAGCGTGCATTGTCCCTGACGCCTACAGACTTAAAATCAGGCACAATGGTAAAATACTGCCATACGGTCTTGTCCAGACCAGCATTTGCAAATTCCTCACGCAGGATCGCATCGGATTCGCGAACTGCCTCCAGGCGCTCCCTTGTGATGGCTCCCAGACAGCGTACGCCAAGTCCAGGGCCTGGGAAAGGCTGACGGTATACCATGCTGTGAGGAAGTCCCAGCTCCAGGCCGCATGCCCGAACCTCGTCCTTAAACAGCTGGCGAAGGGGCTCTACCAGAGTAAAGTCCAGATCCTCAGGAAGTCCGCCTACGTTGTGATGGGATTTTACCACCTTAGCTGTTTTTGTACCGCTCTCCACAATATCAGGGTAAATGGTTCCCTGTGCTAAGAACTGGATCCCCTCTAATTTTCTTGCTTCCTCCTCAAATACGCGGATAAATTCAGCGCCAATGATCTTGCGCTTCTGCTCCGGATCTGCTACTCCTGCCAGCTTCCCTAAAAACCGTTCTGTTGCATCGACATACACCAGGTTTGCATCCAGCTGGTTTTTAAACACATCGATCACGCTCTCGGACTCGCCTTTTCTCATAAGTCCATGATTTACATGAACACAGGTGAGCTGCTTTCCAATGGCCTTGATCAGAAGGGCTGCCACTACAGAGCTGTCCACGCCTCCGGACAGAGCTAAAAGCACCTTCTTATCTCCTACCTGCTGGCGGATAAGCTCCACCTGGTCGGAGATAAAGTTCTTCATATTCCAATTTGCCTGGGCCTTGCAGGTGTCGAAGACGAAGGTGCGCAGAACAGCCTCCCGATCTACAGCGTCCCAGCTTTTAACAGAATACTCGCAGGCAGCTGCCTCATGCTCTACAGCCATAACAGGATAACCTGCCTTATAAATCTCCGGGCAGACATCAATTGCCACTCCGTCAATCACATGATTCGGGCCTCCATTGATGATAATACCCTTTACATTCGGAAGGGCCTTTAACTCCTCTGCCGTAATATCATGGGGATAAATCTCGCTGTACACTCCCATGTCCCTGATTTCCCTGGCTAATCTGGTGTTCTCTGTACTTCCCAGATCCAGGATCACGATCATATCCTGTTTCATTTTGTTCCTCCTATTGGTTTTCCAGAACTCCCCGCAATGGGAGCACCGTTCTCTGACGTAAAACAAACAAGCTTAGCAGTTTTCTTCTCCCAGATAGGCTAAAACCGCCCTCAGGCAGCGTTCCATGCCTGCCTGCCCGCTGTCCAGGCACAGATGATAATTCTGAGCCCTTCCCCAGGTATTACCGGTATAATACTGGTAATAATCCTTGCGCTTGCGGTCTACCTCCCGGATACGGCGCTCCATTTCCTTCTCATCTTCCCCGTTCTCCAGTTCCATCAAACGTGCAATACGGTTTCGCATTTTAGAATAGATGAACAGATTAATACTGTCCTCCAGCACCATATCTGCACACCGACCCACGATCACGCACGGCCCATGGGCTGCCAGCCTGCGGATCACATTGGACTGGGCAACAAAGATCTGATCTGACATAGGAACCTGATATACATCGGAAAAAGCATGGTAATACTGCCTGTCCAATGGGTCGTGGATCACAAGATGCTCGTCGTAATGCTGAAAGGCTTCCTCAGCGATATTAATATCGTCCGCAGCCATAGAGATCAGTTCCTTATCATAAAACGGGATCCCCAAACGCTCTGCCAGTTTTACGCCCAGCTCGCGGCCTCCGCTTCCAAATTCACGGCTTACTGTTATGACCTTATCCATTAAGCACCGCCCCTTTCCTCTGAAGGTATTGTCCAGGCAGGCCCGCATGTTGAAGCTTCGCCCCAAAATGCGTCAAAAACTGCTCTCTGCCACGCCTTACCCTTTATTATACCACAAGACGGCTCTATTTCCTATGCTTAAAATTTTTGAGTTTCCTCTGGAGTTTCTTTCCTCTGGAGTTTCCTCTTAACCTAACACTCCTTCTTTCTGAGATCCCTCACGATCTTAAAGATCTGGATCACAATGGTAGGAATGATGGCAAGAAGGATCACACTTCCCAGCTGCGCGCCATTCAGCGGCGTCACGGAGAACAGTCTCTGAAGGAAGGAAATTTCCAAAACAGAGCCCAGCAGGAGGACGCCTACTGCAAAAGCTCCCAGGCTGTACCAGTTGGTAGAAAAGCCCAGTTTAAATATATTGTGCTTACTGCGGCAGTTGAAGCCGTGGAACAAACGGGCCAGGGTTAAGGTTGCAAATGCCATAGTGCTGGCCATAGCGGCTCCCCCTGCATTTAATCCCATATGGAAGGCAGTCATGGTACAGACAGCGATCAGAGCGCCCTGAAGGAGAATGGTTGCCATAAAATCTTTGGTGAGGATTCCTGTTTTGGGGTCTCTTGGGGGCTCAGCAAGGAGATCCTTCTCTGACGGTTCCATTCCGATAGCAATAGCTGGAAGGGAGTCGGTCAGCAGATTGATAAACAGCAGGTGAACCGGGGCAAATGGAACCGGAAGTGCTGCCAATGAGGTGTAAAGCACTGCCAGGATACCAGCCATATTTCCAGATAAAAGGAATTTAATAGCATTTTTGATATTGCGGTACACATTTCGTCCGTTGGCCACTGCCTTGATGATCGTTGCGAAATTGTCGTCCGTCAGGATCATGGCCGCTGCATCCTTGGATACCTCTGTTCCGGTAATTCCCATAGCCACTCCAATATCCGCTTTCTTCAGCGCCGGAGCATCGTTGACTCCGTCTCCCGTCATTGCGGTAATTGCGCCGCGGCGCTGCCATGCGTCCACGATGCGGATCTTATTTTCCGGTGAAACCCGGGCATAAACAGAAATGGAAGTGATCTTTTGATCCAGTTCTTCCTCGGACATTGCATCTAATTCCCGTCCGGTCAGGGAAATGTCTCCCTCCTCAAAAATACCGATCTGCTTTGCAATTGCAGTCGCAGTGATCTTGTGATCCCCGGTGATCATAACAGGCTTAATGCCCGCACGCTTTGCATCCGTTACAGCTGCCTTGGATTCCTCTCTTGGCGGATCCATCATGGAAATCAGGCCTAAGAAAATGAAATCTTTCTCATTGTCTAAAGACAATGTGTAATCCTTAGAAACTTCCTTGTAGCCGAAGGCCAGGACACGAAGGCCCTCCTGGGAAAATTCCAGGTTCTTTTTAAGGATCGCTTCCTTATCCTCTTTCGTAATATCCCGGATCCCATCCTCCATACGGATCTTAACTGTACGGTCTAAGAGCACATCGAGAGCTCCCTTTGTCAATACCGTGGGGACGCCGTGAAGCTTATATTTGGTGCTCATCAGCTTTCTGTCAGAGTCAAAGGGAATCTCCTCCAGACGTGGCATCAGCTCTCTCAGGAGATTTTCATCTACCGTGGCCTTACGTCCCATTTCTACCAGGGCAAACTCGGTGGGATCGCCGATTCCCTTTCCATCTACGATGGAAGAATCATTGGTGAGGATCGCATCGTAAAGAAGGTAGCGGTGCAGCTGATCCTGCAGGCTCAGCTGGTCAATGGAGAGCGTCTCCCCATTCACGTAGATATTCTGTACCGTCATTTTATTCTGGGTCAGGGTTCCCGTTTTATCAGAACAGATAACGGAAACGCAGCCCAAGCTCTCCACTGCTTTTAATTCCTTGATGATGGCATGTTCCTTTGCCATTTTCTGTGTTCCCATGGCCTGAACAATAGTCACAATAGAGCTGAGGGCCTCAGGAATGGCTGCCACCGCCAGGGCTACTGCAAACATTAAGGAGTCCAGAACCGGCATTTTCCGGTACAAGCTTAAAAGGAATACTAAACCGCAGATCACCATGATCGCCATAGCCAGCCTGCTTCCAAACTGATCCAAGCTGATCTGGAGAGGAGTCTTTTTCTCTTTGGTGGCGTTCATCAGGGCTGCGATCTTTCCGATCTCTGTATCCATTCCCGTTGAAGTCACCAGCACTACTGCACGGCCGTAAGTAACCAGTCCACTGGAGTAAACCATGTTGGCGCGGTCAGCAAGAGCGCAGTCGTCATGTATGATCCCGTCGCTTTTATCCACGTTGGTGGACTCACCGGTAAGGGAGCTTTCATTCACCTGGAGGGAATATCCTTCCAGGATCCTTCCGTCTGCCACTACCAGATCCCCTGCCTCCAGGAACAGAATATCTCCGGGCACAACCTGAGCAGAGGGGATCTCCACCTTCTGCCCGTCTCTCAGCACCTTAGCGCTGGGCGACGACAGGGATTTCAGGCTGTCCAGTGATTTTTCTGCTTTGGCGTGCTGCACGGTTCCCAAAATAGCATTGAGTATAATGACTGCCAGGATAACCACTGTACTCTCAGCATTTCCTGACACCATAGAAATCAACGCTGCAATGATCAGGATCACTACCAGGAGATCGCAAAACTGCTCTGCAAATACCTGAAGCAGGCTTTTGCGCTTGCCCTCTGCCAGCACATTTTCCCCCTTCTCAGACCGTATTTTGTCTGCCTGGGAAGAAGTAAGCCCTTGATCTGTCACCCCTAGCCGGGAAAGGGCTTCTTCCTTTGTCAATTGATACCATTCTTTCATGTAGATACCTCCTCGTTCTGTATCATTTTTTAGCTCTCCCTTGTTTCGGCCATAAGCCACCGCTGCCCTTCTGCTGTGGGATGCTTTTACAGTCCTAAAAACAGTATTCCCCGATCTTACAAAAAAAGACTTTCATGAGCAGCTGTCAGAGATGCCGCGTCTTCCACGCAACAAATCTGCAAACCACGCATAAAAGTCTTGTAACCTCAGAGGCATATATTGCCAGGCCCTGAACCCTCAAAAAGATCTCATCTCTAAAAAACCTCATCCCTTTGATAGGCTTTTGGAAACCGAGTTTGTTGACAATATATCTAAACTACTCCCTTTTGGCTGTTTCGCATTCACATATGAAGTTGTAAAAAGTTTATCCTGTTTTCATAGAAATGTCAAGATGATTCCAAAAAATTCCCTGACTGAACTGGCTGCTGTTCCTGGCAGCCTCATCCTGACTGCAGGCATTCCTCTCATTTTTCTGGAGCATGGATTGGAAGAAATGCTCTAAAATACGGGAACTTAAGGACAAATGGATTGCCAGCCTGCCTGTTCTCATGTAAAATAAATAGGACTGGCCGTCATTCAGACAGAAATGACCGTAAAGCTTTTCCAAAACGAGTTTTTAAAAGGAATTTTTTAAAGGAGTTTTTCAATATGAGTATTTTAAATGTAGAACATTTAAGCCATGGCTTCGGAGACCGGGCAATTTTTCAGGACGTGTCCTTCCGCCTGTTAAAGGGGGAGCACATTGGACTGGTAGGCGCTAATGGCGAGGGAAAATCTACTTTCATGAACATCATCACTGGTAAGCTCATGCCTGATGAAGGCAAAGTAGAATGGGCCAAGCATGTGCGTGTAGGCTACCTGGATCAGCATGCAGTCCTTGAAAAAGGGATGACCATACGGGACGTGCTCAAAAGCGCCTTCTCCTTCCTCTTTGAGATGGAGGCCCAGATGAACCAGATCTGTGATGAAATGGGACAGGCCGATGAGGAGCAGATGACCGCCATGATGGAGGAACTGGGAACCATTCAGGATCTTCTCATGGCTCATGATTTTTATATCATTGATTCCAAGGTGGAGGAGGTTGGACGGGCTCTGGGACTGTCCGATATTGGGCTTGACAAGGATGTAACCGAGCTTTCCGGCGGTCAGAGAACCAAGGTTCTTTTGGGAAAGCTTCTTCTTGAGAAGCCGGATATCCTGCTCTTAGACGAGCCCACCAACTATTTGGATGTCCAGCACATTGATTGGTTAAAACGCTATCTTCAGGATTATGAAAATGCATTTATCCTGATCTCTCACGATATTCCATTCTTAAACAGCGTGATCAATCTGATCTACCACATGGAAAACCAGCGTCTGGACCGATATGTAGGAGATTATGACAAATTCCAGGAGGTTTATGCGGCCAAAAAGGCCCAGCTGGAAGCGGCTTACAAGCGCCAGCAGCAGGAAATTGCCGAACTGGAGGATTTTGTGGCCAGAAATAAGGCCAGGGTTTCCACACGCAACATGGCTATGTCCCGCCAGAAAAAGCTGGATAAAATGGACGTCATTGAACTGGCAAAGGAAAAGCCAAAGCCTGAATTTCATTTTATGGAAGCCCGCACTCCAGGCAAATATATTTTTGAGACAAAGGATCTGGTGATCGGATACGATGAGCCCCTTTCCCGTCCTCTAAACCTGGTAATGGAGCGCGGACAAAAAATTGTTCTGGTAGGAGCCAACGGAATCGGAAAAACCACCCTCTTAAAGAGCATCCTGGGGTTGGTTCCCTCCCTCAGCGGAAGCGTGGAGCTGGGAGATTATCTGTCCATCGGATATTTTGAACAGGAAATGGCCCCTGGAAACACCACTACCTGCCTGGAAGAAATCTGGAAGGAATTTCCTTCCTATACCCAATACCAGGTGCGCTCTGCTCTGGCAAAATGCGGTCTGACCACCAAGCACATCGAAAGCCAGGTTCGGGTGTTAAGCGGCGGCGAGCAGGCGAAGGTACGCCTCTGTAAGCTGATCAACCGGGAATCCAATGTCCTTCTCCTGGACGAGCCCACCAACCATCTGGATGTGGACGCCAAGACGGAATTGAAGCGGGCCCTGAAGGAATACAAGGGAAGCATCCTGTTGATCTGCCATGAGCCGGAATTTTATGAGGGACTGGCCACTCAGGTATGGGACTGCAGAGAGTGGGCCTTGAAGGTGTGGTAGGAAGAAACCTTCCCTGCTTTTTCACTCTCATTCACCTTTATGTAACAACTATATTCTTTCCCTATCTTCTCTCAGCGCCGGAAACCAGGAGAAAGCGCCTCCAATGGGAAAAGAAGTAAACTCCATCTCCTTTCCGGTCACAGGGTGGGGGAAAGCCAGGCGGTAGGCGCACAAAGCCAGCGCCTGGCGGCCAGGACCTTTCTCCGGCCTTTTCCCCCAATCCCCCCTCTCTGACCTGACATTCGTCCCTTTCATTTCTTTTATTTCTCCCCTTTTTCTATCCACAGCATCGCCTGTGGATAATGTGGATAAGTCACCTCCATATCGGCTGTCACCATAGAGTGGCGTCCCATGTCCGGCAAACTGTACCCTTATCTGGTGGTGACGCCCTGTAAGCATCTCTATATCTATTAAAGATAACATTTCACCCTCCTTTTGTGGATTGTTGATAACCTCTCTCACGCGGTAATTTAATACCCCTTTTTTTGCCTCCTTACAGGACTTATCCACAATTTCAGATGTGTTGTTTTCCTTGCAGTGGCGCAGATAATCCACATATGATCCACAATTATCCACAGGTTTTCCACATACCACAGCCAAATAGGATTTTTTCATTTTTCCAGCCTGGAGAGCGGCACTTAAAGCACTTGCGGACTTCTGGTTCAAAGCGTAAACCATAACACCCTCCACTGGCTTATCCAGCCTGTGGATAACACCTACATAAGGTGGATCAACAGAAACCGGCTTGTGTGGATAATTGTGGATAACCTGTGGATTATGTAGATAACGGCGGATCTCACTAACCATATCCGGGGCAAATCCCCGGGACTGCTGTGACTCTAATCCAGCCGGCTTTCTTACTATAATTATATCCTCATCTTTATATAATATTGGTATCATACAAAACCCCTTTTCTTATACATACATATTAAGCAGCTTGAGTTTCCGCATTTTCCGGTCAAAACTCAAGATTCAGTAATTGTTCCGCCATATATCTTCTTGCATATTTGGCCTCTTTGTTGTATAGTATTAAATACAAATATATGTAGTATTGAAAACTATATAATATCGTTACTGTTTTTCACTGCTATTTTCTGGCAATTCATTTTTTATCAGTTAAGGAGGCCGATTCCCATGACAGCATACATGAAACAGGAATTTAAAAAAGTAAAGGATCCCGGAAGCGCCCTTACCCACTTTATCGCCATGCTTCTGGCTATAGCCGCCGCAGTCCCCCTTCTCCTGAAAGCGAAGGAAAGCCCGGCACAGACTCATATATACTCTTTAGCCATCTTTATCCTGAGCATGATCGGCCTTTATGCAGCCAGCACCATTTACCACACATTGAACATCTCCCCCAAGGTCAACCAGCTCCTGAGAAAGATTGACCATATGATGATCTTTGTTCTGATCGCCGGAACCTACACCCCTGTCTGCATGATCGTCCTGGGGGATCGCACCGGCTGGCTCTTACTGTGCCTGGTTTGGTCTATCGCCGCTGCCGGCATCCTGATCAATGCATTATGGATCACCTGCCCCAAATGGTTTTCTTCTCTGATCTACATTTCCATGGGATGGGTATGCATACTGGCCTTCACAAAAATCATAAAATCCCTCCCAAGGGCCGGTTTCCTCTGGCTCCTGGCGGGAGGGATCATTTACACAGCCGGAGGGATCATCTACGCCTTAAAACTTCCGGTCTTTAATTCCCGCCACCGCTATTTTGGTTCTCATGAAGTTTTCCATCTTTTTGTTATGGGAGGCAGCCTGTGCCACTATGTAATGATGTATCAGTTCGTGGCTTAGAGCCTGCCCGGATCAGCTGTTCCTTCTCATGACGGCTCAGCTGCTTAATGGCATATTCGCGCCGCATTGCCTCCTTTTGGGTGTCAAATGCCTCATAATAGGCCAACACCACCGGAAGGCGGGCACGTGTGTATTTCGCTCCTTTTCCCTGATTATGGACTTTGAGACGCTTGTCCAGATCATTGGTCCAGCCGCAGTAATAGGTTCCGTCTGCACAACGGAGAATATATGTGTAATTCATGCTGCTCCCTTTTCTATGTAAACGGCAATAACGCCTGCATTGCGCTATCGCCGCCCAGGTTTCCCTGATCTATGATGAAAGCACCAGCTGGATGCGCGGTATCATCTACTGCTTTCCTCTCTGCTATAGTATATCGCGCATATCCTTAAAGTGTGCATCCCACAGCCAATTCATTCATTTTTTTGCCATTTGTTTTTTCATTTTCCTTTTTACAGGCTCTACCGCATAGACAGCCAGAGCTGCCAATACAATACCGAGAGCGATCTGAACAAAGAGGCTGAGAGGAACCCAATGTTCCATAATAAATCCAGAAGGCTCCATACCAAATTGGGAGGCCAGCTTGGCAACAGGAGCGTTTCCCTGAAGCTGCCCGTTGAGAATGGTATAGAAGGTGGCCGCCGGATTTAACAGAAGCAGATAAATAGCGTTCCCGGAGCTGATCTTCACCGCCTGTTCCCCAAAGCCATAGGCCGCCATAGAATGGTTGATATGCATGGACGACAAGCTGTAGGAAAAACGGTTGATAAAATAAGTTCCTGCCACTGCAGCAATGAGCACACCATATGTAGTGACCGTAGAGACGGTAGAACGCTTAAACAGAGCGGAAAAACAGATTCCCAGGCTTCCTGTAAAAAAGGCGGTTGCAATGTAACATAAGATCATGGAGACCATATCCCAAAAAGTAACGCCTCCATAAACAAAAACCATGGCGATTGCCGGAAAGCTGGATACAATGAGAAGCAGCAGGGTGCTGAGGGCGCTCATCAGCTTCCCCATCACCACCTGGGCAGCTGTCATCTTCGTTGTAAGCATCATTTCCAATGTCTGGCGTTCCCTCTCTCCGCTTATGCTGGCCGCCGTCATTGCAGGCATAATGAACATAAGAAGGATAAATTCCATGGTAGTCACAAACTCATACATATCCATAAAGCTGGTATACTGGATCGCTGCCGTGGATTCCACCTGAGCTACAGCAGAGTACATATTGACCAATGTGACCAGACATAGGATGCCGTTAAAAAGGGTAATGATCAACGGGATCCTGACGCTCCTGGAGCTGATCTTGATCTCTCTGTTAAATATCGGATTTTGCATCATAGGACAACACCACCCTTTCTTCCTCCCGCTCTGTCAGCTGCATAAATACAGATTCCAAGCTTCCCTTTTCCCTGGTAAAACTATTCACCATCACCTCCCGGTCGATCAGCTGCTGAAGAAGCATAGCCTCGTCCTGGGCGTCTCCGCAAAAACGGACGCAGATCTCCTGATCCCTCATGGAAATGGTTTGAACGCAGGGATGGCTCTTTAAAACAGCCAGCGCCCCTTCCGCATTATTCACAACAGAGATCACCAGAGGATTGGAGGTATTGACCCGGGACAGAATATCCCCTATATTTCCCTCCAGCACCATTTTCCCTTGATCCACAATCCCAATATCCGTACATATCTCTGACAGCTCTGACAGGACATGGGAGCTGATGAGGATTGTTTTACCGGAAGAATGGAGTTCCTTTAATATCTCCTTAAATTCAAAACGTGTTCTGGGATCCAGGCCTGAGGTAGGTTCGTCCAACACCAGCATCTGTGGATCGTGGATCAGGGCACGTGCCAGACACAGCCTCTGCTTCATGCCCCGTGACAAGCCGTCTACAAAAAAATCCAGCTTATCCTCCAGTCCCACCTGCTCCAATAAGGCAGTATACCGCTTTCTGGCCACCAGCCCGTTTATATGGTAGCAGGCAGCAAAAAATTCCATATATTCTGACACAGTAAGATTGTCATATACCCCAAAGAAATCCGGCACATAACCGATCATGCTTTTTAGGCTTCCCGGATCTCTCAATGCATCCGTCCCATTTATGGCGATTTTTCCGTCTTCTGCTCCCAAAAGGCCTGTGATGATCTTAATGGTGGTTGTCTTTCCTGCGCCATTTGGCCCCACAAAGCCGTAAAGAGCCCCATCCTCCACTGTCATATCAAGGCCGCTTAATGCATGGTACTTTCCATATATTTTATGTAATCCTCTTATCTCTAACATTATTTCCCCCTCCCCGTCACGGTGAGAATTGGAAGCATAATATTCCATGTATACTCGCCGGTTCCGCTGTACATGTATTTTACGGTCAGTGTATTGCCCGGAGACAGGTAATCCTCCAGCTCTTCCCGGCTGTAGGTGGTAACAGAGGGATCCATCGAATCATAGGAACTGGTATTATAATTGTAAAAATATATGCTTCCGCTGAATGGAACCGTATAATAGTAACGCATACTCTCTGCCACCACATCGCTCATCTGATGGAAAGACAGCGTTTCTACCTGCAGATCGCTTCCCAGATAGTATTCCAGCATAACCGGGGTCATGCCGTAAATACTGTTATTGGATGCGTAATAATCTCCAGACAGTACATTAGGCTGTTTCTGCAGGGCGGAACGGTATACCATGCCATCTTTTTCCGTATCCACCTCTATAGACGAGGTGAGAAGGGCAGAACCATACGTCTCACTGTCTCCTGTTCCCAAAAATCCTTTCTCTTCCTTTTCATTGCTGAATGCTACCACCCGCGCCTCGGAATGATAACCGGACAGATAATTTTCCATGTAGAAGGATAAAAGATTGGTCCGCTCCAAAGCCTGGACATAGGACGAATCTCTCACATCCTTATTCTCCTTGTAGCGCATGCCTCCCGTAATCTGCTCCGCCATAGCATAACCGAAACCGGTTATCCCATATGTGACCGGAAGATCATCCAGAACAACGGTCTCCCCGGCCTCCATATGGCCTACGGGAACGATCTGATTGTATAGGATAATAGCCGCATTATCCACAGCTTGGCTGTAATTATTGGTAAGGGTTCCCGTAACCTTCCCATCAAAGGAATGAATATCCCCGGTAAAGCCTTCCTCTCCTTCTTTCTCTGTCCGCCGCTCCAACATAAAAAATTTTGAATTAAAAGCCCCGACGCTTCCCATTTTCACCCTGGTTCCATCCTCATCATACCGTATGGTCACATCAGGCTCTTCCCTGCCCGTAAAGTCAGGAGCTGGGTCTGAATTGTAATAGGAGCCTCCCGTAACAGGACTTAAGCTGTATTCCGGAGCTAAGGTAACGGAGTAAGGCTTATTGTAAGGGGAGCGCATATTGATAAAGATTGTCTCCTCCACTTCCCCTCCATCTATATCCTTGATGGCAGCATAATTGAAAAACGGGCCTGTAAAACGGGTTCCTGTCCCCATAAAATATACCATTCCCGTACAGATCAGGGATAAAACTGCCACAGAGGGCTGATAATACTGCCCCATCCCCCGTTGTTTCCAAAAAAAGTAAAGTCCCGGACCAGCCAAAGCCACATAAGCAATAGCCAGCACCACATATAAGCTCACTTTGGGAAGCTTATTGACATTTCCTGTATTGATCAGATTCTGAACCGCCCAGTACTGCCTGGAGGTGCTTCCCTCCGAAAAACTGGCCAGAGCATTGATCCGTTCCTCTCCCAAAAGGGAGGCAAACAGGTTATCCACATAGGAGGGATTGATCTGGCAAAATTCCTCAATATCCCTGAAATCATAGACAGATACAGCTACCAATCCCTGTCCCGCCCTTATGGAGGACAGTACAGAGAGTTCATCGCTTCCAAGTATCTCTGTAGCCCCTTTCAGCAATACTTCGGTACACATAAGGGGAATAGATGCCTCCTCTGGCCGGTTTTTCGCATACTCTACCCCCATATTGATAACCCGCTCCTCAGGCGCAGGCAGAATGACCTCAAGGAGCTCGTCGCTGAACCCGCTCATCGTATCCGCCCCGCGGCCTCCCGTTCCGACGAGAAGGACGCCTCCTCCCTGAACCCACTCCCACACAGCTTCCATCTGCTCCTCAGAGAGCGTGCTGGTATCAAAATCAGTAATGAGAAGAACATCCAGCTGATCCAGTCCCAATCCAGAGGAGGGAAGGGTATCCGCCGACATCTCGATCACCCGGGTACGCAGAGTGCTGTAATTGATCCCCACACCGTTGAGGTATAAGAGATCTCCGGGGTTATCGCTGAGAAGGCCGATGAACAGCTCCGCTGTATCCAGGTTCAGATTCAATTTTAACCGCTTGCTCCCAATCTCATTTCCTTCATGATCCAAGAGCCGGATATACATTTGATCCACCCTTGCCCCCAGGGAAACGCTCTCATTTTTGACCAGATTCTCCCCTTTCTTCAGGGTCACAGGATATTCATAACGGTATACCTCATATTCCTGATTCATATTATAGCCCTGATAGTCCGATTCCATGGCAAGAATACAGAGTGTGCCTGTAAAATCTTCTTCGGACTGATTGTTCAGACTGATCTCTAACGGCAGGAAACGGCCGCCTTTGGCTATATTCTGGTAGCCATAAACGGCATCCAGGGCAATCGGGGCGTCTTGAAACTCACCTTCCCCGGCGGATACCTGTCCTGAATCCGCCTGGGACACTATCCCTCCGATGCCACACCACATACAGATTGCTGCCATGACTGCAAAAAGGGAGCTTTTCAGCGCCCTTTTCCTTCTTTTTAAAAGCTTGTTCCCAATGGTCTCTCTTTTGCTCATATCCATTCCATTCTCCGCCTAAGCTGTCTGCGGCATGACAAAAGAACCGCTTTAGCTTATGGTTCCAAAATTTTCTTTATTAATGTCAAAATTCACCTGCAGCTTTACCGTGAATACCGTCCCGTCCAGACCGCTGGACACATCAATGGTTCCGCCGTGCATGTCTACGATCTCCTTCACGATCGCCAGTCCCAGGCCCGTGCCGCCTGTACTGCTGGAACGTGACTGCTCCACCCGGTAAAATTTGTTAAAAAGCAGAGGAAGCTCCTCTGAGGGGATCACATAGCCGTAATTTGTCACCGACACCGTGACGATCTCATCCTGGGCAAGAATGCGCACCAGAACCCTCTTTCCATCCGCTCCATATTTGATCGCATTCCCAATGAGGTTATCGAACAGCCTGGCTAAGAGATTTCCGTCTGCTGTAATGACCTTGGCAGGCACATTGCTTTGAAGATCATAGGATAACCCTTTTTCTACAAAGTTCGGATAAGCCTCCTCCAACAGCTGTCCTAAAAGCTTTACAATGTCCAACTGGGAGACATGCATGGCAATCTTTCCGTAATTAAGCTTTGTAAAACCAAAAAGATCCTCAATAAGCTTTTCCAGCCTCTGGGCCTTTCCGTAGGCGATCTCTATGTACTTCCAGCGCAGTTCTTCCTCCAGGGAACGGTTGGTGTTTAAAAGCTCCAAATACCCGATAATAGAGGTGAGAGGCGTCCTCAGATCGTGGGCCACATTGGTGATCAGCTCATTTTTCGTGCGCTCTGCCTCCCGCTCCTTATCCATAAGCTGCCGTATATCTTCCGCCATCTTATTGAGATTGGAGGCCATGCTGGAAAATTCATCGTCTCCGATGACATCAATGGAGGTATTCAGATTTCCCTCTGAAATACTCTGCACTGCATCCGCAATATGGCTGATATAGCGGATATAGGGCATCTGAAGGATCATAAAGGTTACAGCAAAAATAGCAAGCCCCAAAAGGACGTAGACCAGCACCACTCCTGTGCTGCACTCCAATACAGCCTGGAACAGCCGGTTCAGCCGTCCTGACTGCTCCATATATCTGGCGATCATGGACACATTGGTCACCAGAAAGATCTCCACCAAGGAGGAGATCAGGGCGCTGTACACAATATTGGTGAGTACCCGGCTGCGATACCTGCGGTGCATATCACTTTTCAATTTTATAGCCTACTCCCCATACTGTGGTGATGATCTTATTTTGTCTGGTGTCCTCTTTCATTTTTCCTCTCAGACGTCTGATATGTACCATAACGGTATTGTTAGCCTCGTATACCTTCTCGTTCCACACCCGCTCAAAAATCTCATCGGTACTGAACACCTTTCCCGGATTAGAGGCCAACAGATAGAGAATGTCAAATTCAATCGGAGTAAGCTTGATCTCCTCCCCGTCTACGATCACTTTGTGGTTATCTTTATTGATCGTCAGGCTCTTGATCGTTATCTCGTTGTTGGCCCTCTCCCTGGCTGCGCTGTTTGGGTTCAGCTGAGTATATCGGCGCAGCTGGGACTTTACCCTAGCTGTAAGTTCGAGAGGGTTAAAGGGTTTTACCACATAATCATCTGCCCCTGTACCCAGGCCCAATATCTTATCCAGATCCGTAGACTTGGCGCTGAGCATAATGATAGGGATATTATTCGTCTCACGTATTTTCTTGCACATCTCAAGTCCATTCATTCCAGGCATCATAATGTCCAAAAGAACCAGGTGTACCTCCTCTCTGACGAGGATCTCCAGGCCCTTTGCCGCATTTTCTGCCTTAAACACTTTATAACCATCGCTCACCAGATAAATCTCGATCAGATCAGCGATTTCTTTTTCGTCATCCACTACAAGAATATTAATATCGGACATTCTGTCCCCTCCTCCTACGTTATACTTCCTTGAGCTGCCGTATTTTCCGATCAAAACTTTCGATTCAGTCCGACAGGGGACTTTGGAGGCGGTTTAGAAGCTGTTTAAAGGCTATTCGCACCCTCTTACAGCTGGAAACCGAAGCCTGGAAACCGGAATCGGAAGGAGAACTGCAAAATACGGAAACACAAGTATACTTCTTACATTCTAACATAATATATCACCCTTTTCCTTACTTTTTCCTGAAAAATACTGGAATATTTAAAATTAAGGGAGCCATGCACCCAATAGCCCATAGACAGCCGACGCAAGCTTGCTTGCAGAAGGATGGATTTGGGCTATTGGGTATAGGGCTGATAAGCCCGCTTCTTGTTTTCACGCCCTTTGAAAACAAGAAGATTGCATGGCTCCCTTTTGCACCCAATAACTCGCAGACAGCCGACGCAAGCTTGCTTCTTGTTTTTTATGCACTTCAACTATAAAAGTGCTGTTCTATAGATTATTTTGCAAATATTTGTGTTCTGTCACAATTCCAATTGGAAATTTTTATGGTATAATCATTTTATTAAGTTTATTAAAATTATATAAACTCATAAGTCCACTAGGAGGTGAGTATCATCAAACTTGTAACTGTTATGGACAATGTGGCTGGCGAACAAAAAGCCATGAAGGCAGAGCATGGATTATCCTTTTATATTGAGACAGAGGATATACGCATTCTCTTCGATTTTGGCTCCGGCATCCATGCCCTGGACAATGCAAAGCGGCTTGGCATCCGGCTGGAGAAGGTGGATTTTGCAGTGGGCAGCCACGGCCATTACGACCATGCTGCCGGCTATCCCCACTTTGTAAGAGAGGGGCTCTGCTGTCCGCTCATAACCGGCAAAGGCTTTTTCCATGAAAAGTATGCCCAAAATGGTCCAAAGGCCACCTACCTTGGAAATGGTTTTGACCCTGCTTTTCTGAGGGAAAATGGGATCACCCATTCTGTCTGCAAGGATATCCTTCCTCTGTCTGACCACTGCTGGGCTGTGGGAGGCTTCCCAAGAACCCACCCATTTGAAACCATACCGGAGCGCTTTGTCCTCAGGGAGGGGGAGGATTGGATCCCGGATCATTTTGAGGACGAGATCTGCCTGGTAGTAGAGGAAAAAGGGGAATTGGTTGTCATCGTTGGATGCAGCCACCCAGGAATCCTGAACATCTTAAACCGGGTAAAGCAGCATTTTTCCCAGCCCATACGGGCAGTAGCCGGAGGAACCCACTTGGTAGAGGCAGATCGGGACCGGATCCACATGACACTGCATGCCATGAAGGAAATGGGAATCGGGCTTTTGGCCTTCAATCACTGCTCCGGAAATCTTCTCCGGGAAATGATGGCGGAAAACTCAGAGCTCAACACCGTATATCTGGGCGCAGGAGATTGCCTGTTCCTGTAAAAACATAAGCAGGAGGAGACTTTTATGCTGGAATTTGCCGCTATGGCCCAGGCCTTTGTGGAAGCCACTTCTCCCCTGGTGGGAGGGCGTATCCTAAATATCATGAACCGCCAGGGGATCATTATCGCTTCTACTGAGAAGGATCGTATCGGTTCCTTTCACCAGGGAGCCGCGGAGGTGATCGCCACCGGAAAGCTGGTTCTCATTGAAAAGAAAGACATCGACCGGTATCCGGGAGCCAAAGAAGGGTATAACATGCCTATTTTTCTGGACGATGAGATCATTGGTGTGGTGGGAATCTTTGGATGTGAGGAGCAGATGCTCAATGTTGCCAATCTGTTAAGCGTGTATGTAGCACAGCATTTTGCCCAGCAGGCCATGGCCCGGAAACAGACTGTGGAATCGGAACTGAGAAACCGGCTGCTCCATCTTCTCCTTTCAGGCGACAGAAACCAGATCGAAACTATTTCCCAGCTGTCCGCTGTGCTGCCGGTAACCCTCACCTTCCCGGTAAAAGTAATCCGCATTGAAAACCGGCCTGACGCAGAAAATACGGCCCACATTAACCGCTATTCCCAGCTGATCCACCGTCTGGTACTGGAGCGAAGCCTTCGTCCCTTAAAAGATGTATTTGGTATCTGGAACAACAGCTGCGTCATCCTGCACAGTCTGCCTGAAAAGGGTCGGACAGACAATTCTCTTTCCCGCCTTTTAAAGGCTTTAAAGGGGGACACAGCCCTGCAGGCGGCAATCAGCGACCCCTGTGAAAAGCTGGAGGATCTTCCCTCTGCCATGGGAGAAGTAAACGCTTTAAATTCCATGGAGGGAGAACGTATTTCCGACTTATCCGACCGATCTACACGGATCCGTTTTCTCGTCTACAAATCATTTCTTCACGGCGGGGAACGGTATGCCAGGATTCTGTATCAAAAGCTGCTTCAGGATCAGGAACCCCAGCAGGCTGAGATCCTGCTTGTAACTGCCCAAACCTATTATGAGGAGAAAGGAAGCGTACACCGGGCGGCAGAACGGCTTCATCTCCACAAAAATACACTTCTCTATCGGATGAAACGTCTCTTTTCCCTTCTGGATCTGGAGGAGGAGGATCCGTTCACCCGTGAATATCTGATCCGGATGATCCTGATCTTTCATCCGGTTAAACATATCCTATAAGGAGGATCATTATGTCAGGACTATTTATATTTGCAGTAATCTTTGCAGCTGTGATCTGTATGGTCATCGCTATTTCTAAGTTCCATCAGCATCCCTTTATCGTCATGACCGTTGTGGCCATTGCCGTAGGTCTGGTATGCGGCATCCCCACCGAAGAAGTGATCACCACTGTAAAAAACGGATTCGGAAACATTTTGGCCAGCATCGGTATTGTAATCCTGGCCGGAACCATCATCGGCACGATCCTGGAAAAAACAGGAGCTGCCCTGACGATGGCCAACACAATTTTAAAGATCGTGGGCAAGAAAAACAGCGTGCTCACTATGGCTATCACTGGCTACGTTACGGGTATCCCTGTATTCTGTGATTCCGGCTTCGTTATTTTAAGCCCTATTTCCAGAGCATTGGCAAGCCAGAGCAATATTTCCCTGGCAGTTATGGCTACCGCTCTGTCCGGAGGCCTTTACGCTACCCACTGCCTGGTTCCTCCTACTCCCGGCCCCATCGCCATGGCTGGAACATTGGAGGCAGATCTGGGACTGACTATCTTAGTTGGACTTTTAATCTCCATTCCTGCAACACTGTCTGCACTGCTCTATGCAAAGAAGGTTTCCAGCAAGATCGATATTCCTGCCAATCCTGAGTACACGGTAGATGAGCTTCTTCAGAAATACGGAAAGCTTCCGGGAGCACTTCACAGCTTCTCTCCGATCCTGCTTCCTATTATCCTCATTGCACTGAAATCCGTTGGTGATTTCCCGAGCGCACCATTTGGAGACGGCGCTGTAAAAATGTTCTTCTCCTTTATCGGAAACCCAGTGATCGCCCTTATTTTAGGCGTATTCTTAGCCATGACCCTGGTTCCCGCTTCTGAGAAAAAGAACACGTTATCCTGGATCACAGAAGGAGTTACCAACTCCGCAGGTATTTTAGCTATTACCGGTGCAGGCGGTTCCTTTGGTGCGATCCTTCAGAAGCTTCCGATTGCAGACGCATTGAGCGCCTCCCTGTTAGGCCTTGGCGTAGGTGTATTCCTTCCATTTATCATCGCTGCCCTGTTAAAGACAGCTATGGGCGCTTCCACCGTAGCTATGATCACCACATCTGCTATGATCGCTCCCATGATGCCAGCTCTGGGATTTACCTCTCCTCTGGCAAAGGTTCTTGTAATCATGGCCATCGGAGCAGGCTCCATGACAGTATCCCATGCCAATGACTCCTACTTTTGGGTGGTTTCCCAGTTCTCTGACATGGATACAAAGGATGCATACAAATGCCAGACTGGTATGACTGGTGTAATGGGTCTTGTAACAATTATCGTAGTGTTTATCTTATCTATGATTTTTGTTCATTAAAAGGCAGCCGACAGAATCACTGCGTGACAGTGCATTCAGGCGGTTCATCTCCTATATTTCAAAAATCTGAAAATACATTAAACATATGAAAAAGAGGATTCCCCTTCAGCCGTCCTATATCTAACTGCAGGGGATCCTCTTTTTTCATCCTTTTTCATGTATCAATTCAGATAACCATTATTCGCTGCTGCTCATTATCGGCTTAAACACCCGGGAGCGCACCGGGTCTTCCTCACCTGCTGCCTCTTTGGCCATAGCGATGGCTTCCCGGCAGAACTGCTCCTGAGAGTTGACCAGCACCTTCCCACGTTTGTCTTCCTTCTCATAGGTTCCATCCGGCTGTAAGATATGGGCCTTTACGTTGTCCTCCAGCTCCACCTCCAGGATATGGATGACCTGGGCCTTCAGATTTTCGTCCTCCACAGGGAACAGGATCTCCACACGCCGGTCCAGATTTCTTGGCATCCAGTCCGCACTTCCCATGTATACTTCCGGGCTCCCATCATTAAAGAAATAAAAAATGCGGCTGTGCTCCAGAAAATTTCCCACAATGGAGCGGACGGATATATGTTCGCTAAGCCCTTTTACCCCGGCTTTTAAACAGCAGATACCCCGGATTACCAGTTCTGTCTTTACCCCGGCGGCGGAGGCCTCATAGAGGGCTGTGATGATCTCCTTGTCACAAAGGGAATTCATCTTTGCCATAATATGGCCGGGACGTCCCGCTCTGGCATGCTCTGTCTCCCTGCGGATCATGCGCAGGAACCGGGAACGGAGCCACAAAGGAGCTGCGGACAGCTTATTCCATGCAAGAGGCTCCGAATAGCCGGACAGCATGTTAAAGACAGCGGTTGCATCCTCTCCGATCTGAGGATCGCAGGTCAGGATACCGCAGTCCGTATAAAGCTTCGCTGTGGAATCGTTATAATTTCCTGTTCCCAGATGGACATAACGGCGGATGCCGTCCTCCTCCATACGGACTACCAGAGTGATCTTACTGTGGGTCTTGAGGCCCACCAGACCATAAATCACATGGCAGCCCGACTTTTCCAGCTTCTTAGCCCAGTTAATATTATTCTCCTCATCAAACCGCGCTTTCAGCTCCACCAAAACAGAAACCTGCTTGCCATTGTCCGCCGCCTCTGCCAGAGCTGCAATGATGGGGGAATTGCCGCTGACGCGGTACAAGGTCTGTTTGATAGCCAAAACCTCTGGATCCCTGGCGGCACGGCGTACAAAATCCACTACGGGATCAAAACTTTGATATGGATGGTGAAGGAGAATATCTCCCTTCCTGATATTCGTAAAAATATCATCCTCATTCATCAGTGCCGGAACCGGCTGCGGGGTATACCGTGGCGTCTTTAAAAGATCAAATCCCTCTAAGCCATACATTTTCATTAAAAAGGTCAGATCCAGGGGGCCGTTGATCTCAAAAATATCCTGGCTGCTGATCTCCAGCTCCCGGCGCAGAAGCTTTAACAAGCGTTTATCCACCTTATCCTCGATCTCCAGGCGGATCGCCTCCCCCCACTGACGTTTTTTCAGCTGCTTTTGGATCTCCTCCAGAAGATCCACTGCCTCCTCCTCATCAATGGTCAGATCTGCATTCCTCATAATACGGAAGGGATGGGAGGCAACAATATCGTAATTGAGGAACAGGGAGGGCATGTTTCGCTCGATCATCTCCTCCAAGAGGATCACGGAACGCTGCTCCCGCCCGTCCTCATCTGTTTTCCTGGGAAGCTCCACAATCCTTGGCAGAACGGAAGGAACCTGAACCATAGCAAATTCCAGTTCTTCCCCCTCTCCATTTTTCTTGCGCAGAAGGGCCGCAATGTTCAGGGTCTTGTTGCGCACCAATGGAAAAGGACGGGAGGAATCCACAGCCATGGGAGTAAGGACGGGATACACCTTTTCCTTAAAATATTGATCGGTGTAGTCTGCCTCTTCCTTTGTCATATCCTCGTGGGCGGTAATGATCCGCAGCCCATTCTGCTTTAGGGCAGGAACCAGGGAACGGTTATAGGTAGAATACTGCATATCCACTAATTCGTGAGTTTTAACACTGATCCGGTCCAGCTGCTCCTGAGGCGTCAGCCCTGCAATATCTTTTTTGGTGTATTTGGCATGGACCATATCCTTCAGGGAAGCCACACGGACCATGTAAAATTCATCCAGGTTGGAGGCCGTGATGCTGAGGAATTTTAATCGGTCAAAGAGGGGAATGGTCTTATCCCTGGCCTCACTGAGCACCCGGTAGTTAAACTCCAGCCAGCTAAGCTCCCGATTGACATAATTATTGGGATCTGCGCCAAAATCTATCTTATCTGCCGCTTGTTCTGTTGTCTTATCTGACATCTTTACCCCAATTTTTCCCAATGTCTTTTCTGACAGCTTCACTGCTGTTTTCCCCGATGTATTTTCTGATGTCTTTACTGCTGTTTTTCCCGTTGCCTTATCTGCCGCCTTCACAGCGGTTTTTCCCGTCGTCTTATCTGCCGCCTTCACAGTGGTTTTTCCTGTGGCTTTATCTTCTGTCCTTTTCATCTTCTTCTCCGTACCAGCCATGATCACACCCTCCTTTTTTGTCTCAGAACCGGTCTTATTCCAAAAATTTCCTCAAAGAAATCTGCTTTCTGTTCAAAGGATGCCGCCTCCAAAGCCATATTTCCCTGGTATCCGGTGGTGATGACCAGCTCTCCCTCGCGAACAGCCATGCGGCAGTCTGCCAGCTTTTCCCTATGGCTCCGATCCATGGAATTAGCCAGCCGGAGGATGGCGGTCAGCTTCGCAATGAGAATGGTAATGGAATTGCGGCTGAAGCCTGAATGATCTTCCAAATGGGCGGTTGTCTCCAGATGCACCTTGTCGTAATCAAAATCCCTGATATTATATCGCACCACATTGGCAATGATCTCCCGCTCCAGATGACTGAGTCCAATGATCTCTGTTGACATGATAATATTATAGGAGCACTCATTGGAATTGCGTATACTGATGAATTTCCCGCAGGCATGAAGCTGCACTGCGATCCGCAGCAGAAGGCGCTCCCGCTGCCCCAGTCCGTGATACTTTCTGGTGCTGTCAAAAATATCCATGGCATACTGTTCCAATACCTGGTTATGGCTGATGTGGCATTTATACCGTTTCGCCATATTACGGGAAGCAGCCAAAATATCTTCCTCAAAATCATGGCTGAATCGGATCAGCTTATTGTCGCTGGCATACTCAGCCGCGATCCCATCACAGAGCCGGATCCCCGGAACCCAGAACATATCCGCTCCCGTAATTTCCAGGATCCTCTTATAAACCACTACGCTTGGCAGGAGAAGGGCGGCATAGTCGCCGTTTATCCCAAACTGTTCCTCGATCTGATCCGTGCTCAGGTGGCACATATGGTCATAAAATTCTTTCATGGCAGAGGCGTCGATATGATCTTCCTGCCCCTTTAACCCCAGACGATCCATGATATAAAAAATATTTTCTCCTATACCGATCAGGTTCGCGATCTCCCGTTCCTTCAGATACATCTTCCGGAAGGTGAATAACTCGTTGTCCACGATCTCCTCGATATGCTGCAGATGCTCCTCCACAGTAGCCGGGATCCTCTCAAGAAGCCCTCTCACCCGAAGGGTTCCCAGAGGCAGGTTCTGGGTGGTGACCAGCGATTCCTTGTCAAACAGGGACAGCTGGGTACTGCCAAAGCCCACGTCCACGATCGCCGTTCCCTTCTGGATAATGCGGTTAAATTCCCCGGCCTGAACCGCAATGGCCTTATAGCTGATAAAACGCTGCTCGGAATTGCTGATGACCCGCACGGTAAGTCCTGTGCGCACACGGATCTGCTCCAAGATCATCTGACGGTTCCGCGCCTCCCTCATAGCGCTGGTAGCATAGGCCCTGTAATCTTTTACCCGGTAGGACTTCATGATCTCCACAAATCCCTCCAGAACCCGGCACATTTCCTCCGCCAGCTCATAGCTGATCTTTCCAGCGCTGTAGGTATCCTTCCCCAATGGGATCACATGGCGGACATGGTCGATCCGGCGGATCCCTGTCTTATAGGACATCTCATAAATACCTAATTCCAGCTCAAATGAACCTACGTCAATGGCTGCGAATATACGAACTGCCATTTTATCAACTCCTTTTTAATCCAGATCAATTTTGACCATTTTTATCCATGATAGCAATTATAAACGACCCTTCTGGCTATTACAGCACAGAAGGGTAATATTTCTGTAAAATTTATGTAAATTTGTAACCAATGAGCTATACTGCTTCCCCATTCAGAAGGAGCACATCTGGGAAAATTTTCTATGACATGGGAGATCAAAGATCCTCCACAGGACGCTTCCCCCGCAGATGGGTGATAAACTGGGCAGCGGTGCGGCCGGATAACCCACCATGGCTCAGCTCCCACTTATTTGCCTGGGCAAAGAGCTCCTCCTCCGGCATGGAAAGGCCGTAGCGCGCAGCCAGCTCCCGCACGATAGTCTCAAACTGTCTCTTATCCGGGGATCCATAGTAGATTGTTACTCCAAAACGGGCGGCCAGGGATAATTTTTCCTGAACAGTGTCGTTGTTGTGAAGCTCATCGTCCAGCTCCCGCTTATCACTGAACTTCTCCCGGATCAGGTGGCGGCGGTTAGAGGTGGCATAGATCAGCACATTGTCCGGACGGCGGCCCAGCCCTCCCTCCAGGATCGCCTTGAGATACTTATATTCCAGCTCATAATCTTCAAAGGAGAGATCATCCATATAAATGATAAATTTGTAATTCCGATCCTTGATCTGCTCCAGCACCTGGGAAAGGCATTGGAACTGATGCTTGTACACTTCAATGATACGCAGCCCGCGGCTGTAATATTCATTGAGGATCGCTTTCACACTGGAGGATTTTCCCGTTCCCGCATCCCCAAAGAGCAGGACGTTATTTGCCTCCCTGCCCTCTATGAAGGCCTCTGTATTTTCCACCAGCTTCTGCTTCTGAAGCTCATATCCCACAATATCCTTGAGATAAATGTGCTCCACATTGATAATGGGATCGATCACCACGGCCTCCCCCTCCCGTTTCAGGATGCGGAACGCCTTATTAAGGCCAAACTTTCCCACTCCAAACTCATGGTAAAAATCCACCATACACTGCTGGAATGCCTCTGGGTCAGCTGCCTGGGCTAACTGTACAGCCAGGCGGACGATCCGTTCCCGGATCCGGCGGTTGAAAACCCGGCTTTCCCTGCCTGACGGCTTATAATCAGCGATCACGGCCCACAGCCTCTCTGGCTCCAAATGGCTCACATCTGCATCAAACAGCGCCTTGAATATACGGTAATCCTCCAACGCCAGGCTGTCCAGGGATCCCCCCGCAGCCCCCCGTATCTCGCAGGTGGTCGTATAGGGATTTTCATTGTTGGCCAGGCAGAGGGCCAGAAAACAATGCCATAAATTTCCCTCGAAACCATAGGTTACAGCCAAGTCCACCAACTGAGAGCAGCAGGCAGCGCCATCCTCTCCCTCTCTTTGATCCGGAGAGCTCAGACAATCTGAAAATCCCAAAAGTCCGGCCATACGCTCAAACAGCCTTTGATGTTCCATTTTCCTGTATAAAAGCAGATTTTTAATATCCATAGCTTTGAACCGCCTCCTTAATAATTTCCCAGTATCCTCAGGCTTACCGCCTCCGCTGCGATCCCCTTTAGAGCATTCTGGATAGGCCCGTCTGCCAGGGAACCCTCCACATCCACAAAGAAGCGGTATTCCCAGCTTCGTCCCTCAATGGGCCTGGATTCGATCATCAGCATATTGACGTCATTATAAATGAAATTTCCCAGCATATTGTAAAGGGATCCGCTCTTGTGGAGCCCCTCGAAGCAGATACTCACCTTGGAAGCGGAGCGTGTATAAACCGGCTGTCTGGACAGGACAATAAAACGGGTGGTATTGTGAGTATCATTGTTGATCCCCTCCGCCAGGGTCTTGAGCCCGTAGAGCTGCCCTGCAATAGGGCTTGCCACAGCTGCCTGGGATATATCCCCTTCCCGAATCACTTTTTGAGCCGCTACCGCTGTATTCTCCAAATTCATCTGCACCCATTCCCGGTGGGAATCCAGGTATCTGGAACACTGCATCAGCGCCTGGGAGTGGGAATACACCTTTCTTATGTCGGAAAGCTCTGCGCCTGGAACGCCTAAAAGGGCATGGTTCACAGGAAGCTGGATCTCTGCCACAATATACAGGTTATGCTTTACCAGGTTGTCATAATTGTCACTGACGGCCCCTGCTGAGGAATTTTCGATGGGAAGAACACCGTAATCTGCCCGTCCCTCCTCAACCTCCACCATCACGTCCTCAAACGTCTTTACATGATACATAGGGGTTGTTTCCCCGAAAAACCGAAGGGCCGCACCGTGCTGGTAGGCTCCCTCTGTTCCCTGGTAAACCACCTGGATCCCGTCTGTATTTAACTGTTCCACCATAGTAAAACCCATATTCCCCCGGATCCCATGTTCTGACAGGAGGCGGTACTGAAGTCGGCGGCTGATCGTCATAATCTGGGAGAACAGCTCATAAACACCTTTTTTGTTGAAATCCCCATGGGCTTTTTCTGTGACTGCTTCCAGCTTCTGCTTTTCCCGCTCTCCATCATAAACGGCTTTCCCTGTGCGGATCTTAAACTCCGCCACCTCCCCGCACAGCTTCATCCTCTCCTCAAATAACTCTACCAGCTGGCTGTCGATCTGATCCAGCTGCCCCCTGATCTGCTGTAAATCTAGCTGTTTCATACTCTGTCAATGCTCCTGTTTTCTCTGCTGCCTTCTTTTAACATATCAATGATCCGGTTTCTGGTATATGCTCCCACGAATTTTCGTTCCTCCGCCGGGAGCTCTTTGATGTAAAATGGTTCTCCGTACTGGATGCATACATGACCAGGCTTTATAAAAGGCAGATGGCTTTCAAATATCTCTGCCGTTCCTGTGATCGCCACCGGAACCACTGGGCATCCGCTTTTCTGTGCGATCTTCATGCTTCCCTCATGAAAGGGAAGGAGCTCGGTCATATCCTCATGCTCATTGCGGGTTCCCTCAGGAAAGATCCAGATAGAGACACCGGATTTTACCTTTTCAATACCTTCTAAAATGGTTTTTAAACCTTCCTTTAGGTTTTCACGGTCTAAAAACAAACAATTGACCCGTCTCATCCAGTCCCGCAGAAGGGGAATTTTGATCATTTCCTTTTTGGCCACAAATCCTGTCAGGCCGGGAACCGTCACATAACCTACCAAAATATCAAAATAACTTCTGTGGTTTCCCACATAAAGAACTGCCCTGTCAGCAGGGATATTCTCCAGCCCCCTGACCTCATAAGTAACTCCCGCCAGCTTTAAGACCAGGCGAAAGATCCACTGTACCCTTTTCAGGCTCTTCTCCTGTGCCTTTACGGGATCCTTTTTCTCCTCCAGATTCAAAATGAGCAGCAGCGGAATAGATAAAATAAGGTATAATATAACCGCCAGTGCTACTAAAATGATACGCATTGTCTTGTCTCCTTTAACCAGTCGTTTCTCCCATTATATCAAAAAGAGAACGGAAAATACAATAGTTTCCGCTCCCTTTGCTTCACTTCTAATAATTGTCTGAACCCTTCTTAAGTCCGCTTGTTTTATTCCGACGCCGCTATACTCTTTTCCCTGATAGAAAAGGCGGCAAAATATTCATTTTCCTTGGGGATCCATTCATTCTTAAACCGCTCCAGCATGGCTTCCCCATTCCTGAGCCGGATCCGGGAAATCTGTTCTTCTTCACTGATCCCGCAGAAAAAGCGCAGATCCCACACCGGGCCAAAATAAGGATGCTGGCTGTAAGAGCCCTCTACGATATTCAGATCACTCCGAGGAACCTGGATCCGTTGTGCCAGCTGTCTCTTGGAACAGTCATAAACCTGGTATGACAGCCCCTTTTCATCCCCTATATGATCCAAAATCTCCTTCTGGAACCGCTCATAATCCACATTTCCTCCGATCTCCTTCATGCGCTCCTCTGTCCTCTGGTGCGGCTGGAGAAAATAATCGTCCATATGGAATAGGTTACAGCTATAAATCCCCTGCAGTATGCGTCCCATGGTACTCTTTCCGCTGGCGCACATCCCATCAATGGCTGCAAGAACCTGGCAGCGTCCTCCTGACATCCTGGCTTTTTTGAGCGCCTGGTCAATCCGGCAAAAGGCCCTATAATAGCGCACATACGCCTCTGAAACAACCCGGTATGCCGGGCTGTAAGCCTCTCTGTAAACTGCGCTGTGGCTCACCATAGGATACCCCTTGGCCCGGTAATCGTCCAGATATGAAAGAACCTGCTCCTCACCAAAGGGAAGGTCTCCCTGCCTGCTGCACTGAAGCAGAAGCCTAAACTTTTCCTCCAGCCCCTCTCTTGTCCCCATCTTATGATCTGCGGTCTGAACAAACATCTGATTCAGGGTTTCCGGGGAAAGCCCCTCATCCAGGGCGTCCAGGGAAATCCGGTACATCCCGCCGCCAATTGGCTGGCAGACAGGAAAGTCTGTTTTTTTAAGAGAAGCCAAATGCCCCTTTCGTTCCCGCTGCTCCTGCTTTAAAAATTCCAGGCTTTTCTGAGGATTGGCGATCATATGGCCCCCGCCAAACTCACTCTGATACAACAGCTTCACAGCATCCTGAACCTGCATACAGGGATACATCTTCCTGTGCTCCCGCAATATATCTCTCATACCTTGTCCTCTATCCTCTGCGCGTTTTTCTCTGTATGTTTCAGCCAGCACTTTTGCCCCGGCGCTTCTTACCATGTCTTTTGCTCTATTTTATAACTCTGGCCTTCTCCAGGGAAGCCACGATCACAGGGATCAGTACCAATTGGAGCACAATTCCTGGAATGGCGGTAAACAGCGCCCCGCTTAAAAACAGAGAAACCGAAAATGCTTTTCCCATGATCCCATAAAGAAATACACTGACAACGCCCCACACGATCCAGCCCGCAGCCATAGCACTCAAAAGGCTTATGTAAATCGATACCGGGCTTTTCTCCATTTTTCCATAGAGAAATCCTGTCACTGCCCCATAAGCAGCCAGCTCAAAGGCCATGGCAGCAGCCACAGGCATCATAGGCGGCATCCCCCATACAGCGCTGCGAAGCAGAGGAGTCACCAAACCCACCAGCAATCCCCACTGCCATCCGCATACATAACCGCAGAGAAGAACCGGGATGTGCATGGGAAGCAGCATACTGCCCACCGCTGGGATCTGGCCTGTAAAAAAGGGGAGGATCATTCCTAAAGCCAGGAAAAACGCCCCTAAAACCATATGCTTTACTGTTAATCGTTCTGTCATATCCGTACTCCTTTTCCATACAAGTTTTATCTCTTTCCCATTGGGATAAACAGGATTCTGACTTTCCTGACAAATTTCCAGACAAAAATGCCAGGAAAAGATGGCGGCTTCTGTCCCCATAAACCTTCCTGGCATGGATTCTGTTTCTATTCATCCTGTTTCTATTCATATGGTAAATAGACAAGGGGATCTTTCCCCTTCCTGCGGCTTCTGCCGGATGGCTGGCTTCTGCCAGCGGATAGCTCTATTATAGCCGCCGCAATCGGATCCGTCAAGAAGCGCTGGCCTCCCGGATCTCAGCCTTGGATTTCTGCATTCTGCTGCAGAGCCTTCGCTCTGTCAGCCATTCCAACAAAAGTCCTGCTCCAAACCACAGCGGCGCAAAACGCAGCCGTATCACACCGCGGACATGATCCGGACACATGGAATAATCCCACGGACAGATCCCCAGGCCAGTCAGCCACAAACCGCTGATATATTCAGCGGTAAAAATAAGCACCATATCAATCAGTCCATGGCGTACTAAAATAGCTGCCTGGCTTCTCAGGCCTTTCCTTATCGGGCCTTTCCTTATCGGGCTTTTCCTTCCTCTTTCCTGCCCCGGGATCCCTGCAATCCATTGATCGATGAGGCAATTAACCGGGAGAAGGAGCGCCCCCATGCCATAGATAGGAAACATGAGAAGGGAGGTGCGTCCCATCAGCCTCCAGTCTCCCGCCATAATAGAGTCTACCGAAGTAAACATTACTTCCATGCACCATCCTGCAATACCGCAGCGGCAAAAGCTGCTCCAAAAGCCGCTAAACCACGGTTCCACTCTGCTTTTAATCCCTTGAAATGCTGTTCTCACTCTCATATATTTAGTATGGGACGGGATCAGGCATTTTATACCATATAGATTCCTTAGTTTCCCGGAAAATCCCTCTACAAAAGGGGGGATAAAAGGCGGCTGCACTGCTCCTTGATCCGGCGCCACAGGCTCCTCTCCCTGTACTCTGCACCTGTCATCTCATGGCAGTGGGGAAGATCACCCATAAACGCCTGTTCCAGGCGTGCGGTCACTTCCTCATCATAGATGGTGGCGTTAACCTCAAAATTCAGTTCAAAGCTGCGTATATCCATATTGGCCGTCCCGTAACAGCTGACCTGGCCGTCCACCATCACCCCTTTTGCGTGGAGAAATCCATTTTCATAAATATACACCCGGATCCCATAATCCAGAAGCTCACCCGCATAAGAACAGGTAGCCCAGTAAACAAAGGGATGATCCGGTTTACAGGGGATCATCAGCCGCACGTCCACACCGGATAAAGCCGCGATCTTCAGGCTGGAAAAGACGGCATCATCAGGGATAAAATAGGGGGTCTGGATATAAATATGCTTCTTTGCCTTGTGGAACAGCTCCAGATAATTATTGCGGATATGGGGCTCCTTGGTATCCGGCCCGCTGGTAATGATCTGCATACAGGCAATCCCTCCGCTGTCTCCCGGCTTCGGCCAATCTGTACAGAGATGTTCTCCCATACAGCGTCTGGCGTACTCTTCCTCCCCTCCAAAATAACGGATGTCCTTAAACAGATTCTCCCCAGTCACATAATTCCAATCCAGGGCAAAGCGGATCTGCAGGCTGATAGCCGCCTCTCCGCGGATCTCCAGATGGGTATCCCTCCAATAACCAAACTTAGGATCCTTGGAAATATACTCCCGCCCAATATTAAATCCGCCTACAAATCCTGTATTTCCATCAATAACCACAATCTTTCGGTGGTTTCTGTAATTGACCCGCAGATTCAGCCATCCCAGGAAGGGAGGGAAAAATACTCCTACCTTCACACCGGCATTCTGCAGCTGTTCCCAGCGCTGCTTCGGCATAAACCGGCCGCCCATCCCATCGTAGAGGATACGCACCTCCACCCCTTCCTTCACCTTCTCTAACAGGATCGGGACAATGGAGTTAAACACCTCGTCATTTTTGATGATATAATACTGGATATGGATAAAATACCGGGCATGGCGCAGCGCCTGGCGCAATGCCTCAAACTTTGCCTGTCCATCGGTATAGATCTGAACCTGGTTGTTGACTGTGAGCACAGCTCCGGAGGTCTCCAGATTATACATGATCAGACTTTTATAGTTCCGGGACATGGAATCCAGCTGATCCTCCGGGATATTGGCAGAAAGGATCAGATCCTCCTGATGCTTGACCGGCAGATTCAATCGGTCGCTGACTTCCTTTACGCGGAACATACGGCTCTTTTTTAAATCCTGACCAAACAGAAGGTAAAAGGCAATCCCAAATACAGGCACAAAATACAGGGCTAGAAGCCAGGTCCACACAGTCCTGGGATCCCTGCGCTGGAAAAATACGATGATGATAGAAAAAATCAGGTTGATGTACAGCAGATGCTCCATCACCCAGTCCCAGGCCACACATGCGCTGTTCCAGATCATTTCCATATTGGCCTCCTCCCTCTCTGGCTTGTGTTTTCCTTTCAACAGAATTTCTTATTGTACCACACATTGTATCACATTCATAAATCTCCCGCCAGTCTTGACTTTCCTTGAGTTTCCCCATTTTCCGGTCGAAACTTCCGATCCAGGCAGGCATCGGATACAGCGGCTTTCTCACTTTATAAAAGGCGGAAAACCGGCCTTAGGCCGGAAATCTCTCCTTTTCAGGCAAGGAATTTCCGGCTCAGTCCGGTTTTCTCTTTGTATTATTTTTCTGCTGTATCAATTTCTTCTTAATTATATTAAATTTCCATTACTGTCAACGAAAACGGTTCTGTTCCGGATCATACTCATAGCCCGCCCCGGACAGGGAAGCCTTGATCTCCTCCCCGTCAGCATCCAGTCCATCGCACAGCGCTTCAAAGGAACTGTAATGATCTCTGAGCTGAGTATTAACATAACTGAGCAATATAATAGGATCCTTTGGTATTCTGCTCACTAGGCCCTCCTTTTATTCCACATAGGCGATAAGGCGTGTCTTCCCCTCATCTACATCAACCACAATGGTGCTTCCCTCCCGGACTCCATCGCTTAAAATAATCCTGGCTGCCAGGGTCTCCACATTCTTCTGAAGATAACGCTTCAAAGGACGCGCACCGTAAGCTGGATCATATCCCTGGTCAGTGACGAACTCCTTGGCGCTGTCCGTCAATTCAATGGACAGTTCTCTGTCGGCAAGACGTTTATTCAGATCTGCTACGCACAGATCCACGATCTGCCCGATATTTTCCTTGTTCAGCGGCTTAAACAAAATAGTCTCATCCAGACGATTTAGAAATTCCGGTCTGAAATGTGCCCGAAGGTCATTCATAACCGCTTCCTGAGCCTCCGGTCTGATCCATCCATTTTCATCAATCCCCTCTAACAAATACTGGGAACCGATATTGGAGGTGAGGATCAAAATTGTATTCTTAAAATCAACGGTCCGTCCCTGGGAGTCCGTAATACGCCCGTCATCCAGCACCTGGAGCAGCACATTAAACACATCAGGATGGGCCTTCTCCACCTCGTCAAAGAGCACCACGCTGTAGGGCTTGCGGCGCACAGCCTCTGTCAGCTGTCCTCCCTCGTCATAACCTACATATCCGGGAGGCGCTCCGATCAGACGGGACACAGAATGTTTCTCCATATACTCACTCATATCAATACGGACCATATTGGCCTCATCGTCAAACAGTGCTTCTGCAAGCGCCTTTGCAAGCTCTGTTTTTCCTACGCCTGTAGGTCCTAAAAACAGGAAGGAGCCAATGGGCTTGGTGGGATCCTTGATCCCAGCCTTTGAGCGGATAATGGACTGGGTTACAAGCTGCACGCCCTCGTCCTGTCCCACTACCCGGCGGTGGAGCACTTCATCCAGATGCAGTGTCTTGCTCCGCTCGCTCTCCGTCAGCTTTGCCACAGGAATCCCCGTCCATTTGGACACGATCCTGGCGATCTCATCCTCGGTGACGCTCTCTCTCACCAGACTTAAATCTTCGTTTCGGATCCGCTCCTCCTCTGCCTCCAGCTGCTTCTGCAGTTCCGGCAGCTTCCCATACTGCAATTCTGCGGCTTTATTCAGATCGTATTTCTGTTTTGCATCCTGGATCTGACGATTGATGGACTCAATCTCCTCTCTCAGGGCAGAAAGCTTATCTACACTGGCCTTTTCATTCTCCCACTGGGCCTTTTTCGCTGCAAACTCATCATGAAGATCTGCCAGCTCCTTTTGCAGGTCTGCCAGACGGTCCTGGCTCAGATGATCCGTTTCCTTCTTTAAGGCCGCTTCCTCAATCTCCATCTGCATGATCTTTCGGGACATTTCATCCAGCTCCGCCGGCATGGTGTCCATCTCGGTCTTGATCATGGCGCAGGCCTCATCCACCAGGTCAATAGCCTTATCCGGCAGGAACCGGTCAGAGATATAACGGTCAGACAGAGTTGCCGCGCTTACTAATGCGGAATCTGTGATCTTTACACCGTGGAACACCTCATACCGCTCTTTGAGCCCTCTTAAAATGGAAATCGTATCCTCTACCGTAGGCTCATCTACCAGCACAGGCTGGAACCGCCTCTCCAGAGCTGCATCCTTTTCAATATACTGCCGGTACTCATTTAAGGTAGTGGCTCCGATACAGTGGAGCTCACCTCTTGCCAACATCGGCTTTAACATATTTCCGGCGTCCATAGAGCCCTCGGTCTTGCCTGCTCCCACAATCGTGTGGAGCTCATCAATAAACAGGATAATCTGTCCGTCGCTCTTTTTCACTTCCTCCAGAACTGCCTTTAGACGCTCCTCAAATTCACCTCTGTACTTGGCTCCCGCTACCAAAGCCCCCATATCCAGGGCGAACAATTTCTTATCCTTCAGTCCATCCGGCACATCGCCCCGGACAATCCTCTGAGCCAGCCCTTCTACTACGGCAGTCTTTCCTACGCCGGGCTCGCCGATGAGCACCGGGTTATTCTTTGTCTTACGGGACAGGATCCGGATCACATTCCGGATCTCGCTGTCACGGCCGATCACAGGATCCAGCTTCTGCTCCCTGGCCCGCTCCACCAGATCGTATCCATATTTTGCCAGGGTATCATAGGTGGCCTCCGGGTTATCACTGACAACCCGCTGGTTGCCCCGCACCGTGGATAACGCCTGTAGAAACGTCTCCCTGGTAATATTGTAGAGACGGAATAACTCCTTGATCTCCCTGCCGGCATACTTCATTAAGGCCAGAAACAGATGTTCCACGGACACATACTCGTCGCCCATGGCTTTCGCCTCGTCCTCGCCATTGATCAGCACTTTGTTCAGATCATTGCTGATATACAGCTGACCGCTTCCGCTGACTTTCGGAAGCCGCTCCAGCAGCTGCTTTGCCTCATTGGAGAACATTTCTCCCTGGATCCCCATCTTGGTGATGAGCTTTAAGATCAGGCTGTCCTCCAGGGTCAGCAGGCTGTACAGCAGGTGCGTCTGGTCGATCTGCTGGTTTCCATATTCGTAAGCCAGCTTTTCGCAGTTCTGCACTGCCTCCATTGACTTCTGCGTAAATTTATTAATGTTCATCGCCCATTCCCCTTTCTGAAAAACGCCCCTGCATCCGTCAAAGCCTTCTTGCCTGACCGATGCAGGAAATCGTTCCTTTCGGAATTGTGACTTGTTTTCTTTGTTCTATGCGTAATATAACACACATTATTAGCAGTGTCAAGGGTCGAGTGCTAATTTTGTGAGGCTATGAATTTATTGTTTAAAATTAATGCATTCCGGCTCTCTGCAAGCCCAGCCCTTTCAAATAAATATCTGGGAAATGATAACGGATCGGATCGGAAAGCCTGCGCTGGTATTTCCGCAATATACCTATATCAATTAGATTAGCGATCTCCTCCATTGGATTGTCAAAGCCTGCCTTTTCTAATGCTTCGCACATTTTCTTTTCCTCTACCGGAGAACGCTGTACTGTATCTTTCACTTGATCCAAAAATACCTGGTACTCCTTAAACTCCTCCCTTAAATCCTCCACTCTTTTCTCGGATACCGACTGCAGGGAATCTTCCAGACAGCGGGGTCGGATGATGCTTTTATAAGAGGCAGAAGATGAGCCGGAACGCAGCTCCAATTCCCGCTCCGATGCTCTGGCAAATATATCCAATATGCTTCTTGGCACAATGATGTCATTTGTATCAGAAAGCCTATTTCTAAACCAATTGTAGGTTGCCGCTTTATTGCCGCTTCCCATCCGACTCCCAATCAGGGCTGTCAGCATATCTCTGTTTACCTGCTCGTCAATTATCGGAACATAACTCAACCCTTTGATTAACGGCACTGTTTGGGCTGTTTTCCTCTCGTAAAATTCTTTTACTATATCGGATTTACAGATTGCCCGCTTCCACACCATTGCAAAAAGCTGATCATAATCCCAGTTTAGCTTTACGGAATAATTTTTTAATTTCACCTTATCAGCCACTTCAACTTCCCTATTATAAATATCCTCCCTCAAAAATATTTTACTTCGTATATTTTGAACCGTGCTCTCATGGCGATACCACAAATCAATCAAAGCACTGTTGAACTTGGCCCTGTCTTTCGCTGCTACTACCCTGTCTAAAGCGTCATAGATGATCGTGACAATCCTGTTTTCCTTCTTCAAATATTCGTTAATTTTAAAGAAAAACTGTTCCAAACGAAATGCTGTATCTTTTGTAAAACTATGATAAAATTCACTTTCCTCTTTTTTCTGTCCAAATAAAGAAACTAAAATGCTGTCATCTAAAAGTTTCTTCAAAGAGGGATTATTCTCCAACAAGCTTACTATAATTTTGTAATACAGGAATGCTGACACCTGCTCCTCCGTTTCCAGGCATCCAAAAGCAAAAACCCAATTTGTATCCTGGGAAGTTCCTACCAGCCACTCTGTATGTTCATACTGTTCTGAATTAACTTTCAGATATTTTGCCAAAGATTTCGCATATTGATTGTTCTTTAACGCGCTGAATAACGCAGTCTTCCCAATTCCCTTTTGACCTAATACTAAAAATTTTCTTGTGTCAAAAATAAATGCATATCCCTTTAACGGATAAAATTTTTCGCTCAGGCTTTTCTCTGTAGCAAACTCATCTTCCGCTGCCCCAGTCTCCAAACCATTCATAATTTCCGAGAAAGCAGCAACAATATCCCTCTCATTATTGCCAGAAGATTCTGCCGTTGCCTCCTCCTGCTCTTCTTCCTCCAGGCTATCCTCCAAAACATTAACCAATTGGCGGTAGCTGGCCTTTTGTTGCTCATTTACGCGCAGAAGCTGATCCGTGCTTCCTATTACTTCCATCGCTTCACTGTTGGGAATAT
>ENA-UONU01000565-UONU01000565.1-human-gut-metagenome-genome-assembly--contig:-CS51-NODE-565-length-38507-cov-12.220951_pt1 | contig 38507 bp, 36 predicted proteins | sample MGYA00242462_ERZ724009 | MGnify/ENA metagenome assembly ERZ724009 | reverse complement strand
GCGCTTGAATGGGGTTCAAGAGGCCCTGAGTTCGAATCTCAGCACTCGGACCAAAATGTGTTGATGAAAGATGCAACGCAGAAAACGCCGCACAAAAGTGCGGCGTTTTCGCATATAATGCGCCACTTTTGGAATGAAAAAGTTGCAAAAACTCGATTTTTCAAAATTTCAGTTTTGCCCCGCGAGAGGCGACATTTTGAAGATGCGCCCTGCCAGATTTGTAGTCTGGTGTGGTTCGAACACCGAGGCTTAAAAAAGAATAAGAAGGCAGGCCACCGTTCGGCTCCCTATGGGAGCGGACGGCGGCCTTTTTCGTTTCATTGGTGCTTATGTTGCTTTCGCTTCGTGTGTCTACCATTCCTTGGTGGTGTTGGTAATAGCTTTCTCGTAACCTTTCGGGTATGCTTGCGTTACAAAAAACGAAGGAGGTATCCGAGAATGGCAACCACTAAAAACTTGTGTGCTCAGATTCCCATCGACCTACATGAGCGGGTCAGTGAAGAACGAGAACGGCTGGGGCTGACCACCAGCGAGTACATCGTCAACCTCATCCAAGACTATTACAACATGATGGAAAATCAGAAAGGCGGCATTCAAATGGCTGAAAAAGGCAGAACGATGGCATTCCAGATTCCCGAAGAACTCTTCCAGCGCATCAAGCGTCACTTGGAGCGCGAGACGCTCCGCAGCGGCAAAAAGCTCACCCAGCGAGACTTCGTGCTGAACCTGATCACGCAGGCACTGGACGAAGCGGACGCTGAGAACGCCGCAGAGCAGAACACCCCCACTGAGCCCCCTGTCGCGCCCTGTGTGGCCGACGTGACCGCTCCAGCGGACACGGACACCCCCAACGAAGATAACGCCGTGTAAGCCCGCACAAAAGCCAAAACAAAAGAACATGATTTAGGGAAAGCCACCCAGGGCATCCGAGTATATCGGATGCCCTGGGTGGCTTTTTGCGTTTCATCAGAAAGGAGGCACACATTATGGCAAGCGAGATCAGAAATCGCTTCACAGACACAGAAATGCAGATCGCCAGAGAAACGGACCTGCCGGAGCTGCTCTCCCACCTCGGCTATCAGGTGAAGCGCGTGGGACGCTTCCATACTACCGCGGAAATGGACAGCCTGCGGATCAAGGACCGCCGCAAGTGGTTTCGGTATTCCCAGAATACTGGCGGGGATGCCATCACCTTCCTCCAGCAGTTTTGCGGAAAATCCTTTCCGGAAGCAGTGGAGTACCTTCTGACCTTCCATGGGAAAGCCAGAGACGCGCCCATTCCGCAGCCAAAGCCGATCAGCCCGAAACAGGAGTTTTCCCTGCCGCCCCGCAACGCGGATGACAGAAGGGTTTTCGCCTATCTCCGTAAGCGGGGTATCGCAGCCCAGGTGATCCGGCAGTTTCTGAATGCTGGGCTGCTGTATGAGGATGCGGTACATCATAACTGCGTGTTCGTCGGAAAGAACAGCGCGGGACAGGCAAAGTACGCGGGACTGCGCGGCACCTATGATCTGAACGGTCCCGGCTTCAAGGGAGACGCTCCCGGCAGCGACAAAAACACAGGCTTCTTCCTCCCGCACGATCCGCAGTCAGATCTGGTGCGTGTTTTTGAGGCACCCATTGATCTGATGAGTTACCTCACACTCCACAGAGACACAACCAACGCCGTTGCTCTGTGCGGACTCTATGACGGCGCACTGCAGACCTATTTGCAGGCGCATCCGGAGATCCGCCGTATTGCGCTGTGTCTGGACGCGGACGAGCCTGGGCAGAAAGCCGCCCAGCAATTACAGGAAAAGTATCAGTTACAGGGGTATGCCGTTACCGTGGAGAAACCGCGCTGCGGCAAGGATTGGAACGAGTATCTGCAAAGAAAGATTTGCAGCCGGGAAAGGGGGCGATAGCCAAAAGAACATCGTTATCACCACGGATAAAAAACAAAAAATATAAGGAGGACCTATGAATCTGAAAAAGAACCATTATTCCCGCAGAGCGCTGGCACTGTTGCTGACGCTGGTCATGTGCGTGGGCATGATCCCCACCGCTTTTGCCGCCCAGCAGAACAGCTACCACGACCCCGCAGAACACTGGATGCAGGCATCCGGTCGAACCAATGAGCTGGACGCCAACAGTGTTGTGACCCGCGAGACCTTCAAGTGCGGTGAGTGCGGCAAAGCCACATCCTTTGAGGTGTTCCGCGTTCCCGAATATACCCGCAATGGTCAGCCGGCACTCAGCCGCAATGTGAAATATTCGGACGGCACGATGGTAGATGGTGTCGGTAAGGGTGATACCATGGACGGCATCCCCGGCAAGGACGCCACCTATACCGGATATCACTACACCAAAGCCGTCTGCGAAACCTGCGGCGGCATCAACACAAATATGAGCAAAAGCGAGTACGGCTATCTGAAAAATGTCTACTGGCTGTATGACTGTGCCGCCGCATTTACGCAGGAACTGGACGAAACCGTTTCCTACGAGTACACGGACGATATCTATCACACTGTCACCACCAAGGGCGGCACCTACTGCGCGTTCTGCTACGGCACCAATCATACGGTCAGCCGCACGCTGGAGCGCCACAGCATGGTGACGGAAGTTCTGCCCCAGCCGGCAAACGGACGCTTCGCTACGGTAGAGAAATGCAGCCTGTGCGACTACGCCCGCTATGACTACACGGCGGCAAAGGCGGTCATTGCAGACTATTACGGCGTGGTGGACGGAAAGCCCCACACCATCACGGTCAGCGATCTCTCCGAAGCCGGTGTCCGCACCTCTATCCGCTACGGCAACAGTGCGGATAGCTGTACCATGACCTCCGCGCCCAACTACACAGAGAAAGGTCAGTACGTGGTTTACTATGAGATCACCTACACCTACAAGGGCAAAGAAATGACCGAGAACGGCGTGGCAAAAGTCTGGCTCCGTGACGAATCCACCAAGGATGACGGCTCTTGTGCCTGCGGCTGCGGCGATCCCAACTGCGGCTGCCAGAACAAGAATTGCAATGGAAATTGCTGCACCGACAAGGGCTGTGGTGAAAACCACAAGTATATTCTGCTGGACAGCACCAAGGCCGGCTGCACCACCCTCGGCTATGACCGCTACCTCTGCACGGTCTGCGGCAAGATCGAAAAGCGTGACTATGTGGACTCTCTGGGTCACGCATGGCAGAGCATCGTCATCCGTGACGCCACCTGCGAAGCAGACGGCAAGCAGCTGGAGCTGTGCGCCCGCTGCGGACAGATGAAGCAGACCGCCACGCCCAAGGGCGAACACAGCTATGAGGTCTATACCGTGGCTGCCACCTGTACCAGCCCCGGTTATACCGTCCGCGAGTGCTCCGTCTGTGGGGATCGTCACATTGAGGACATCACGGCGGCGCTGCCTCACAATTACGAATCCCATGTCATCGCCGCTACCTGCGAAAACGGCGGCAAGACCATCCACCGCTGTGACGGCTGCGGCAGCAGCTTCGTCACAGACTACACCGATGCGCTCGGTCATAGCTGGGATGAGGGAACCCTTGTTACCAACGCCACCTGCACCGGCGAGGGCGTCATGGAATACCGCTGCACCCGCTGTGGCTACCACCGTCTGGATGCCGACCCCGCGGATGGCCACATCCCCGGCGCTCCTGCTACCTGCACGGAACCCCAGCTCTGCACCCGCTGCGGCGCTGTGCTGGAAAAGGCCCTGGGACACGATTACAAGTCCGAAGTGACTGCTCCCACCTGCACCGAGATGGGTTACACCACCAACACCTGCGCCCGCTGTGGCGACAGCAACAAGAGCAACTACACCGAGCCTGCCGGTCATAAGCCCGGCGACTGGATCATCGACAAGGAGCCTACCACCGATTCCGAGGGCAGCAAGCACAAGGAGTGTACCGTGTGCGGTGAAAAGCTGGAGACGCAGCCCATTGAAAAGATCTACAACAACGCCACCACGGACAGTAAGGGTGAAGCCGTTGTGGGCGGCTACCTTGTGACCGTCACGGATACCGATACCAAAAATCCCGTGGCAAACGCCGCCGTTGCGCTCCACAAGGATAACAGCATCTCCATCCGCCTGCCCAATAGCCGCCTGCTGGACTACGCCGACCAGACGACCGTGACCGTGCAGCTTGTCAAGGACAAGTCCGCTGTGCCGGACATGAGCATCGCTGTCACGGACAAGAACGACAACTATGCCGCAGACAAAACGAACAAGGCAGGTCAGATCACCGTCCCCACCGGCAGCGGTAAGATCAACGAGGACGGCAAGGTCACTACTGGCTATGAGGACGCGGACGGCGACCGCTGGACGCTGACCGTCAAGGTCATCCGCACGGACACGAAGCGCCCCATCTCCGGCAGTGCAGTGTCCATCGGCAAGACCGGCAATATCACAGTGAAGCTGCCGGACGGCACAGATCTGGACGCCAAGCATCAGGTGACGGTCATCGTGACCGACCACAAGAAGGCTCCCCAGCAGGGCAAAAATGTTGCGGTCAAGGGTGATCTCGGTCAGTCAGCCGCAGGCAAGACCGACAAAAACGGTGAGTTGACCGTCCCCGAAGTGGAGCAGACCAAGCGCCACGGCGTTTACATCGTCGGCTACACGGACGGCACCTTCGGCCCCAGCCGCAGCATGACCCGCGCGGAAGCCGCCGCCATCTTCGCCCGTCTGCTTGCCGAGAAGAACGGTGACACCATTTCCACGGCGGCAAATACCAAATTTGCGGATATTCCTGCACACGCATGGTATAGCGGCTATGTGAAGTATCTGAGCAACAACGGCATTACCTACGGTAAGAACAAGACCATCTTTGCCCCCAACGATGCCATTACCCGCGCGGAATTTACCACGATGGCTGTCCGTTTCTTTGATGTGTACGGTGATGGCGACGCTGAGATCATGGAGCAGTTCAGCGGTTTCAACGATGTTTCTTCCGGCTATTGGGCGGCAGAATACATCAAGTACGCCGCGCTCCACGGTTGGATCAACGGCTATGGGGACGGCTCGTTCCACGCAGACCGCGAGATCAACCGCGCTGAGGTCGTCACCATTGTCAACCGCCTGCTGGGACGCGAAGCGGATGAGGACTACATTGCGGACAACCTCCGCAAGCTGAACACCTTCCCGGATGTCACGAAGCGCCATTGGGCATATTACGCCGTCATGGAAGCTGCCAACGCCCACACCGCCGTGCTGGGCGAGAGCGAAAGCTGGAGCAAGTAAATCGTATCCCCTGCGGGTGGTCTGAGAGCAGACCACCCGCATTTTTTAACTAAACCTAACCATTAAAAAAAGGAGCACTGAATATGCTGAAAATCACTGCCATTGGCAATCTGACCCACGATGTGGAACTGAAGATGAACGAGAATACCGGCAAACCCTATGCCATCCTGCGTATCGCCTCGGATCGCCGCTATAAGGATAAGGACGGCAACAAGCTCACCGATTTTATCTCCATCAAGGTGCGCGGTCCTCTGGCGGAGCGCTGCGCGGCGTTTGCGTGGAAGGGCTGTAAGCTGGCAGCCACCGGCGATTTCGAGACCATCACCTTCGCGGACGATCCCCAGCGCCAGCCCGGTTTCCTCATCAAAGCCAGCGATGTGGAATTCCTGTCTCCTCGCAAGGCGGAGGGCGCGGCACAGGCGGTGGAGGATATGTCCGCCAGTGAGGACGCCGCCTGATGAAAAACACCGGGATCACATACACCAGCGCAGAGCGCAGTCCTGTGATCCTGCCGGAGATGGCCGAACTGCTCCCGCCTTTGAGCGCGGAGCAGTCTGCCGCTCTGGAAGAGGATCTGCTGCGAAACGGCTGTTACGCCCCCATCATCGTCAATGAGGACATGGTGATCGTGGACGGGCATAACCGTCAGTCGCTGTGTGAAAAGCATGGCCTGCCCTATACGATGGCGGTATTTTCCTTTGAGGATCTGCTGGAAGCCAAGCAGTGGGCGCTGGACACGCAGAAAAATCGCAGAAATCTGGAAAAGTGGGAGCTGGGCAAGATCGCGCTGAAGCTGAAGCCGGAGATCGAGGCAAAAGCCAGGGCAAACCAAGGGACACGCACAGACCTTTCGGCAACATTGCCGGAAAGTTCCGATACTGTGGACACCCGCAAGGAGCTGGCAGAAGCAGTCGGCCTGGGTGAGCGCACCATGGGCAAGGTTATGCAGATCGACGAGAACGCCCCAGAGGTTATCAAGGAGGCTCTGGATAAGAAGGAACTGTCCATCAACAAGGGTTATGACCTGACCCGGCAGCTTCAGGACCTTCCGGAAGAGCAGCGGGAGCAGGCGGCCGCCGAAGCGCTGGAATACGAAAAAGCGAAAAAAGAACTGAAAAAGCAGGATGCCGAGATCGACCGAAAAGGAAAGATCGCGGCACTTTTCTGCAAAGCGTATGAAAAAGCCGTCCTGCTGACACCGTCCGAGGAAAATGTCCGCTGCTGGACGGACGGGACGCGGATGACCCCGGAGGAAATGCGGGATACCGTGAAGGAATCCCGCGAGCTGGCGGAGGTGTTCCGGACGATTGCGGATATCATCGAGCAGAAGATCCTGCCCGCGGATTGGAGGTGTGCCGATGCAGAAAGCGAAGAAAACGATGCCCAGCCGGACGGGAATCCCGCCTGACGCGCAGGCGGAGATTTTGCAAAAGCTGTCTGCCGAGACGAAGATCACTTCCTGTGAGATCGCGGAGATCTTGAAAAAGCATGATGTCTGCGGAGATATGGACGCGCTCCAGGACGCCTACCGGAAACGGCTGGGACAGCGTCTCCTGTCCGGCATCCGGGACGAGAACGGCAAGCGGGAAATCCTCTCCACCAGCGGCGGCGAGTATGTCATCGTAGACTGCTGCAATGACCCGCAGAAGCTGAAAGCCATCCAGCGCCGCATTCAGGCGCAGATGAATGGGCTGGATGTGTCTGCCGGGAAGGTGCATGGGCGCGTTCACTTTTTAGAGCGTTTTATGGGCTGGGTAAGAAAGGAGCGGTCAGATGGAGCAGCATGACAAAATGCTGTCCCCGGAGGAACAGTACGCGCAGCTTGCGCCGACGCTGGACGCAGACGGTTTCTCGCTGTATGCCGCCGCGGAAGAAGTCACCGGGCTCAAGGTCTATGAAGAATTTCCCTATGAGGATAACCGGGGAATGTTTGAGCTGGCAGACGGACACACGCTGCTGCGGTATCTGGAAGCGGCATACTTTGGGACCGTTACCTGGGAGATCGTCCCCGGCACGCCCTATGAGCGGGCGATTCTCGGTGAAGTGGATAAGACCACACCGGAGTATCGCGCATTTTATCAAAAGATCTGCGCGGGTGCGGCAGCGCACATCAAAAAACGTATTGGGAAGGAGATGAAGAATGTGAAGGGACCGATCACAGAGATCAATCAGGATTCCTTCTGGGACTTGATCCATGAGGCAAAAAACGCCTGCGGGCAGGACATGGATGCCATGCTGGCCTATCTGAAAGACCGGCTGGTTTCTATGGGCCCCACGCAGGCGCAGAATTTTCACGACATCATCCACGCCTATGAAGATCTCGCGGACAAGTTCGGCTTGTGGGACGCGGCAGGGATCATGAAGGAATACGGCTGCAGCGATGATGGGTTTATCGACTTCCGCGCCTGGCTCATCGCACAGGGGCGTGAGGTCTATTTTGCCGCGCTGGCAGACCCGGACAGCCTTGCAGATGTCGTTCCCTACGGCGATTGCTGCTTTGAGCAGTTGAGCTATGTCGGGGACTATGCCTACGAGCAGCTCACTGGGAAAAGCGCCTATGATCAGACAGATTGGAGCGCATATGAAGCTCTTTTGATGAAGCTGGAACAAGATATCGTCTATAAGGACGGCATCGAGTTTCCCAGAGAGGGCGCGGATCTGAAGAAATATCTGCCCCGGCTCTGCGCGAAGCATCCGGAGTGGGACGGTCAAACGCGCTGGAATCTGCAGCTGAAGGAGATCCTGGATCTGATCCATGCCGGAAAGGACTATGACCGGCGCCAGACATCAAATAAGAAGAAACGCAGCCGTGGAGGTGAGGCAAGATGAGCGAGTCCATGATTGTTGGTGTTGACCACGGCTATGCCGCTATGAAAACGGCCCATTTCTCGTTCCCCTCCGGTCTGGTGGCGTATGAGCATGAGCCATATACGCTGAAGGACGTGCTGGAATACGGCGGAAAATTCTATGTGGTGGGCAGCGGGCGTCAGGCGTTGCAGAAGAACAAAACGCAAACAGAGGATTATTACCTCCTCACGCTGGCGGCCATCGCAAAGGAGCTCTCCTTCCGTCATGCGGAGCCTGCGGCAGAGATCCATCTGGCGGCCGGACTGCCCCTCACCAGCTTTGGACGGGAGAAAAACGCATTCCGGGACTATCTGCTCCGAGATGGGAAAACGGTGAATTTCCGCTATGAAGGACAGGACTACTCCATCGCTATCCGCAAGGTGTCCCTGTTCCCGCAGGGCTATGCCGCAGTCTTGACCCAGAGCATCCTGCTGGATGAGCCTTCTGTGATCGTGGCGGATATTGGCGGATGGACAGTGGATCTGATGCGCCTGGACAACCGCATTCCCAATGCATCGACCTGCCGCAGTCTGGAACTTGGCATGATCAGCTGTCTGGATGAGATCGGTGAGCAGATCCGCCGCACGCTGGGCCTGTCTATGACGGCGGCACAGATGGAAAGCGTGCTGCGCGGCGATGCTGTCCATATCAACGAGGATGCCAGAAAAATTATTGACCAGCAGGCAGACGCCTATGTCCATCGCCTGCTCTCCGCCATTACGGAGAGCGGACTGGATACCCGTGCCATGCCTGCTGTTTTTCTGGGCGGCGGCGCGGCGCTGCTGAAGCGGAATGTATCCGCTGCGGACGGCCTTTGCCGTCCAGTCATCCTTGACGATGTGTCCCTCAACGCCAAAGGCTATGAGCGGCTGGCAGAACGTCTCTCCAAGAACGATGAGCAGTAACAAAAAGCGGATCAATCTGTCCTTTTCCATGTCCTCGCCCATACAGCGCAGGGCGTGGAAGAAGCTGACGGAGATCCCCGCAGGACAGCGCACCGCCGCGGTCTGCCGCATGGTCTGTGAGTATAAAGGGCAGCAGGAACTGCTGGACGCCGTTCGCCAGACCATTCGGCAGGAACTGCGGGGAGTGCAGCTCACCAAAGAAGAAGCGCAGGATAGCGGCAGAGCCGGGGATGTAGATGAAAGCGTCCTCGGCTTTTTGCTTGCCCTGCAGGAAGGAGATGAGATGACCTGATCCGATACTTTGATATGTTTGCCGGCATTGGCGGTTTCCGCTCCGGGCTGACCCGCGCGGGCGGTTTCCGGTGTGTAGGACACTGCGAGATCGACAAATACGCCAATGCCAGCTACCAAGCAATCTACGAACCGGGAAAGGAGGAACGATACTATCCGGACGCAACCCAAATTGACCCCGCAGACCTGCCGGACTTCGACCTGCTCTGCGGAGGATTCCCCTGCCAGGCATTTTCTAACGCTGGCCGCAGGAGGGGCTTTGCCGACGCCAGAGGAACTCTCTTCTTTGAGATTGCCCGATTGGCTCAAGCCAAACGACCTGCGTATCTGCTGCTTGAAAATGTTCCCGGACTTTTATCGCATGACAAAGGGAAAACCTTTTCGGTCATCCTCTCCGCACTGGATGACCTGGGGTATCATGTCGAGTGGTCTGTGCTTAACAGCAAACATTTTGGAGTCCCTCAATCAAGGCGAAGGCTTTTCATTATCGGATATCTTGATCCCCGATGCGCCGGGAAAATATTACCTGTCTTCGGCACAGGTGGAAAAGCTCTTGTACAAGTCCTCGGAGGGCCGCAAGGCTCCCGTGTCTATGACGCAGACGGAGTAGCCTGTACTCAGACAGCCGGGGCTGGCGGTATGGGTGGGAAAACCGGATTATACCTGGTGGGCTTTAACCGGAAAGATGGGATCGTCGGAAAGCGGGATACAGCAATTCCGCTGAACGCCAGCGATTTCAGAGGAATCAACCGGAACCAAACACAAAACGCTGTGCTGGTAGACCTTTGCAGTGGGCATCCAAAGCAAACGGACGCTGCCCGCTGTCTCACCGCCCGGTATGGACAGACCACACTGTCCAACCGTAAAGGCGAGCGCTCCGGTGTCCTGCTCATCAAGGAGGCGACTAAGAAGGGGTACAAGGAGGCTCAACCCGGCGATACGGTGGATCTCGGTTATGCAGGTAGCAACACCCGCCGCGGGCGCGTTGGGCGTGATATTGCCCATACATTGGAAACCAGCTGTATCCAAGGGATCGTGGAAAACGGCGGGCGCATCCGCCGCCTCATGCCCCGCGAGTGTCTGCGACTCCAAGGCTTTGAAGAATGGCAGATCGACCGCATCCTCGCCATCCAGTCCGACGCTCAGGCCTATAAGCAGGCAGGCAACAGCGTCACCGTCCATGTCATTGAAGCCATCGGGCGCCGTATCCGGGAGGTGGATGCGGAACTGAAAGCCGGTGCTGCCGCATGATCGGGCTGAAGGACCAGTGCTTCGGCGTGGAAGTTGAAATGACCGGCATCACCCGTGAGCAGGCGGCAACAGCGCTGGCCGCGTATTTTGCAACGGACGCCCGCTATGTGGGCGGCGCTTACGATAAATGGTGTGTGACGGATCGGGACGGCAAAGAGTGGACGGTCATGAGCGACTCCAGCATCCACGGGGAGCAGAAGATCGGCAGCGGCTATCGTGCAACGGGTGACTACAGATACCGCGTGGAGATGGTAACGCCAAAGCTCACCTATGCGGAACTGCCCAAGCTGCAGGAGTGTGTCCGGCAGGTACGCCACGCAGGAGCCAAGGCCAACAACTCCTGCGGCATCCATGTCCATGTGGACGCAGCCAATCATAACCGGCAGAGTCTGAAAAACCTCATCGGCATCATGTACTCCAAGGAGGATATCCTGTTCAAAGCGCTGCAGGTCAATGAAAGCCGGGCGTCCCGCTGGTGTCAGAAGGTGCGGGAACCCATGCTGAAGCAGGCACGCAGGCTCTCGTCGGATGAGACAAGGGATCTGACGCAGCTGGAGAATATCTGGTATGAGGGAGATAACGGCAGCGCAGACCATTATAACTGGACCCGCTATTATGCGCTGAATCTGCACTCGGTCTTTTACCGGGGGACGGTGGAATGGCGCTGTTTCAATTCCACACTCCATGCGGGAAAAGTTGCCGCCTATGTGAATCTGTGCCTTGCCATCTCCGCCCAGGCTATCGCCCAGCGCAGCACGGTCATGCGCAAGACCCACAGTGACAATGAACTGTTCACCTTCCGGGTCTGGTTGGTGCGGCTGGGACTCAACGGCGAGGAATTCAAGCATACCCGTGACCACCTGTTGGCAAATCTGGACGGTGATCGGGCGTGGCGTTTCGATAAGGACAGCTATGCAGTCAATCAAAAGAAGAAAAAATCCAGAGAAATGGAGAGGTGAAGCCTTTGAAGATTCAAATTGAAGATACCGTGTACGAAGGGACCGCAGCCGGGATCATGGAACAGCTTCGGGATCTCAGCTTTGATCCCACAGAGTTCCCGGATGTGGAGACCTACATCTGGTTTGTACAGAACAATGTCATCCGCACCACGGGAATGGACTGTCCGCTGCCAGATGGCGATGCGGAGACACAGGCAGCAGCCCTGCTCCGTCATCTGGAACGCTTTGGCGCTCTGACGATGCTGGAGGTGTGACGTGGAGGAAAACCTGTATTTTGCCTACGGCAGCAACCTTGATCTGGAGCAGATGGCGCAGCGCTGTCCGGACGCCGAGATCGTGGGGCCGGTCAGGCTGGAAAACTATGAACTGCGCTTCCGCGGCAGCGGCTTCGCTACCGTTGCACCGAAAAAAGGCAGTACTGTCCACGGAATGGTGTGGAAGATCACGCCAAACTGTGAACAGTCTCTGGATCGGTATGAGGGGTATCCCCGCCACTACACGAAAGAAACCGTGACTGTTAAAGACGCGGCCGGTGCAGAGATCCCAGTCATGGTTTATATCATGGCAGAGCCGTATTGCCGCCAGCCTGCACTGCCGTCCCCATATTATTACCGCGTGATCCAGCGGGGCTTTGAAGCCAACGGCCTGCCGGTGGACTCCCTTCGGGATGCGTGGAGCAGGACCATTGACGAGGTGTGGAGCGGCAGGATTGACAAGCCGAAGCGAGCGCCTGAGCGAAACAGAGGGCCGGAGCGGTAACTCAGAGCAGCGCCGGCGTCTGTGCAAGAAAGAAGATCACCAGAATAGAGATCACAAAGGCCAAGATCCCAACGAGCAGGAAAACCTTTTTGCCGGGGCGGATTTTTGCCGCCTTGCCGATCAGCGCGGCCGCGGCGACGCATACCGCGGAAACCAGTAAAGCGACGCCAAGCATCTTCCACAGCCATGAAAGCTCCCAAAACCATATCATCACAGCCGCCTCCTCATATTTTTGTTCGTAAGCACAGTGTATCACAGGCGCGGTATCCGCGCAACAGACAGTCGGAGTGAAAAAGAGGTGTTCATTTTCCACGGTCTGTGTTACAATAACCCCTGTTTGTGAAAGGGGGGCGGATATGTTTTATACAACGGAGGAAGCTGCTGTCCTCGGCGGCTTTCTGGAACTGTATCTGGACCGGGACAGCGTGGACCCGGCAGTGCGGGAACGGCACCGGAAATTCCGGCAGGGGCTGCTGGGCGGCGCACTGGAACGGGCCGATTATGAATGGGCGGCTGCGGCACTGGGATTCCTGCGCCCCCAATGGTGGCAGGAGCATGAAGATCATCGGGCGTTGGAAAATGCCCTGCTGAAGACCCGGACGCTGGCATCCAAAAAAGAATAAGAATCACCATTTGCGGCAACGGCAGTGCAAACTGCTGCTGCCGCTTTTCTTTTGGGAAGGAGGAACCCATATCAGCACAGAAAAAATGAAAGTCCTTGTGGTGCGCCCCATGGAAATGCCTGCGGTGCAGGAGATCGACCACACCCTTTCTGCCATGCAGGAACTGGTAGGCGGCACCATTCAGGCAGTTTACCCCTTCGATGACCCGGTGGCGCTCGTCTGCAATGACGAGGGCAAGCTGCTGGGCCTGCCGTGGAACCGCGCCCTGACCGATGATCACGGTGTGCCGTATGACATTGTCTGCGGCACATTTTTTGTTGCCGGTCTTAAAGAGGATGACTTTGCCTCGCTGACGGAGCAGCAGATCGAAAAGTACAAGGACAAATACAGCAACGAAATGATCCTCTCTGTTCCGAAACAGCCGGAGGCACATAAGAAACCAATGAAAAAGGAGAAACATGAATATGAAAGATAACTGCATTTTGACTGCTGAGTCAGTCACCGAGGGACATCCCGACAAGCTCTGCGACACCATCGCGGACGCGGTGGTAGATGCCTGTCTTACGCAGGACGCCGCTGCCCGCGTTGCCTGCGAGGTCATGGCCACAGCCGGAAAGATCATCGCCGCAGGCGAGATCACGGCAGCGAAGATTCCGGATATCCCTGCCATTATTTGCAGGACGGTGCGGGAAGCCGGATACGGCGGCAGCGACTATGAGGTGGAGGTCATCACCCATGAGCAGAGTCCCGACATTGCGGAAGCTGTGTGCGGCGGCACGGAGACCGGCGCAGGAGATCAGGGAATCCTGTACGGTTTTGCCTGCGATGAAACAAAGGAGCTGCTGCCTCTGCCTGTGGTGCTGGCCCATCGACTGACCCGCCTGTTGACCGATACCCGCAGGCAGGGTATCATCCCCGGCCTGCGTCCGGACGGCAAGGCGCAGGTGTCTGTGGAATACCGCTCTGGAGTCCCGTACCGCGTTGCCGCAGTGGTGGTATCCTGCCAGCATGAGGATGAGCTGCCCCTGCCGGAACTGCGCCGGGACATCCTGTGCCATGTGATCCGACCCGCCATGCAGGAACTTCCGCTGGACGAACATACCGAAGTGCTGGTCAATCCATCCGGTCGATTTGTCCAGGGCGGTTTTGAAGCGGACACCGGACTCACCGGACGCAAGTTGATGGTGGACACCTACGGCGGCCTCGCCCCTCATGGCGGCGGCGCGCTGTCGGGCAAGGATGGAACGAAGGTGGACCGCAGCGGCGCGTACATGGCCCGTTACATTGCCAAGAATATCGTAGCGGCAGGACTGGCCAAGCGCTGCACCATCAGCCTTGCCTATGCTATCGGCAAGGCACAGCCTGTGGCGGTGACGGTGGATACGGAGCATACCGGCATCTATTCCGATGACGTGCTGGAACAGGCTGTCCGCACGGTATTCAACCTGACGCCGGATGGCATGATCGGAACGCTGGGACTGGATCAGCCTATGTTCCAAAAGTTCTGCAATTACGGTCACTTCACCCATGCGGACGCGCCCTGGGAGCGCACGGATATGACAGAGGTGCTGGAATGTGCCTGTCGTGCCAAGGACATGGGCGTATCGGACCGATAACAGAAAAGGCCCGCGAGAGATCGTCTCTCGCGGGCGTGTTATCACTGCACGGAATCCTTGAACGCCTTGCCGGGCTTGAAAGCCGGCGCTTTGGAAGCGGGGATTTCAATGGTGGCTCCGGTGGCGGGATTCTTGCCGGTGCGGGCGGCGCGCTCCTTCACCTCGAAGGTGCCAAAGCCCAGCAGCTGTACCTTGTCACCGGACTTCAACGCAGTCTGCAGCGTGTCGACAAACGCATTCAGAGCGGTGTCACAGTCCTTCTTGGTCAGGCCGCTGGCTTCCGCCATGGCGGTGATCAGTTCTGTTTTATTCATCGTATTTCGTCTCCTTCATATCTAAAATGACTGGAAATGATATGCGCTATTATAGCAGACTCCCCACCTGCTGACAATACTGCCAGCAAAAACAGAATCAGAGAGGATGATCATGATTTCAAAAGAAAAGAAGAACACCCTGCATATTGCGTCCTGCTCCTTCGGCAAAGACAGCCTTGCCACGATCCTGCTGGCGCTGGAGCACGGGGAACCGCTGGATGAAGCGGTCTACTGTGAGGTGATGTTCGATAAAAGGATCTCCGGCGAGGTGCCGGAGCATCGGGCATTCATCTATGAGACTGCGCTCCCCAGACTGGAACGGTTGGGCATCCCGGTCCGTGTGCTGCGTTCGGATAAGACCTATCTGGATTTGTTTGCAGGAACAGTTACTCGCGGTCCGAAAAAAGGCCTTCGACGCGGATTCCCTCTGTGCGGGCATTGCTACGTTCAGCGGGACTGCAAACTCCGTCCCATCCGCCGGTATAACAGGACTCTGACGCCGGATACTGTGCAGTATGTGGGCATCGCCAGCGATGAGCCGGTGCGCTTGCGCCGCTTGCAGAAAAATCAGGTGTCCCTGCTGGAAAAATATCACTACACCGAAGAAAATGCAAAGCAGCTCTGCCAAACGGCAGGGCTGCTTTCACCTGTCTATGCGTTCACAGACCGTGGCGGCTGCTGGTTCTGCCCGAATGCCAAGCGGAAGGAACTGCGGCACCTTTATGACCACCATCCGGAGCTGTGGGCAAGAATGCTGGAGCTGCAGGCCATGCCGGGAAAGGTGTCCGAGAAATTCAACCGCACGGAGCGCTTTTCCGACATCGATGCGGCATTCCGAAAAGAAGATGCCCTGTGCCAAAAAGCGGCATAAAAAAGGAAAAGGAGATGAGAACCATCAGCAATCAGAAATATGAGATCACAGACATTGCCCATGAGGAATATCCGTTCCTGCACCGCATCCGCGCGCTGCGGGACATCTGCGGTGAGATTTGCGCAGGCGACATAGGTGGCTTCGTGGAAAGCGAAAGCAACCTGTCCGCGGAGCCGGGAGACTGCGCGTGGATCTTCGATGACGCCATTGCAGCGGGTGACGCCTATGTGGATCGGGATGCCTGTCTGCGGGGCGACGCCATTGCCTGTGGCAGCGCCTATGTTTCCAAAGGCAGCGTGATGAGCGGCCACAGCCACGCCGAGGACAACGCCTATCTCCGCGGGGCCTCCATGACCGGAAAAGCGCTGGCTTCCGGAAACGCGCAGATCATTCACGATCCCCATACGATGGGGACTCCCATCCTGTCCGGCAACTGCAAGGTGTATGGCACGGTGCAGGGGGATATCCGCATCACCGGTTCTGCCGTGATCCTGCCCTGCGAGGAAGTCCGCAACGATACAAGGGATACCTTTGTCCTGAGCGGCAAGAGCCGCAGCGTGATCCGCGGCATCGGGCGTGAGACCTTGAAACCTCTGCAAAAAGAAGTAAGTCCTATGAAAACAAAAACGCTAAAGAAACGAGGTGTGGAGCGATGACCGTGTATGAGCAGGAGCTGCGAAAGCTGTTTGAACACAGCAATCTCGTGGATCGGCCTCAATTCTCCGGGCGTGTGTGCGTGGGAGATCTCGGAAAGGACCTGCGTGTACGGGCGGAGTTTCTCTCCACCCATATCTCCAGCCAATATGACGCCATCCGCCTCACGGTGCTCAACCGCACGGAGGGCGTGGTGGACCGGACGCTGCTGCGCTTTCAGGATGTCTGGGGTAAAAAGCAGGTGCCGAACAATCCCAACTTCCGCAGCGGCGTCATTCCCCACCTGTGGGATGACTACGGAAAAGTGGAGTGGTACGCCTATCACCCCACTGCCGCGGACTATGCCGCTCTGCGGGATGCCGTCGGTCAGTATCTGTCCGCATTCCGGGAGCGCACGCCGGAGCTGGAACGGAGCGGCCCCAAGCTGGTCTATATCTGTGCTCCGCTGCGGGGCGATGTGACAAACAATGTGGAGTTTGCGCGGCAGAAAGCGCAGGAGGTGTTTGTGGAGGGAAATATCCCTATCTGTCCGCATCTGCTGTTCCCGCCTGTCGCAGATCCCGACGATCCCGCCCAGGATGAAAAAGCCAGGGCGATGGGACTGCGCCTGCTGGAATCCTGCCAGCAGATGAATGTGTACGGTCCGGTCTGGACGGATGGGATGTGGCAGGAGATCTATAAAGCCGGTGAGCTGGGCATCCCCGTGTTGACGGATCAGAAAACCATTGGACGGACGCCGCCTGCACGGCATCCCAAAAGAAAGGAGAGATAAATGCCAATTGAGAGGATCACTGCGGACGATCTGCGGGATATGGAACATCAGGAGGGACTGGTGCTGCAGGGCTGTGGCGGCGAGGCGCAGGAGTGGCTGGATGGCATCAACGACCTGTTGACGCAGGACGGCATCCTGCAGAATGGCAGCCGCTTTGAGACGGTCAAGGTTTTTCAGCACGATGGACTCAACAATCTGCTGTTCCCCTTCGAGAACATTCAGGTGGATATGGGGAAGCTGGCGATGTGGCGTTTGCAGACCCACGGCGCATTCGGCGGCACATGGCTGTCCGACTATGTTCCCAACAGGCTGGGCGGGTTTCGCTCCGCCCGGCAGGAGAACCCCCGCCCTCTCTGCCCTCTGCTGGGGCAGGACGGCAACATCTTCCATCTGATGGGTATTGCCGCCAGAGTTCTTCGGCAGAATGGCATGGCGGCAGAAGCAAAGGAAATGCAGACCCGCATCATGGGCGGAGCGTGCCACAGCTACGAGGAAGCACTGGGAATCATCAGCGAATATGTGGAGACGGAGCTGTCTCCGCCCCGCGAAAATCGAACGAAAAAGAAGGAGAAGCATGAGCATGAGCGATAATCAGAAATGGAGCATCCTCCAGGGGGATGCTCTGAAGGTGCTGGGGACCTTTGCCCCCAACACCTTTGACGCTGTCATCACCGATCCGCCCTATGCGTCCGGTGGGCGCACCCAGACGGAAAAAAACAAATCCACCGCCATGAAGTATTCCAGCATGGGCGAGAACGCACCGCCCCCTTTCGATGGGGACGCCAAGGACCAGCGCTCCTGGACCCGCTGGGCGGCGGAGTGGTTGTATGAAGCGCGAAAGGTATGCAAGAGCGGTGCGCCGGTATGTATGTTCATCGACTGGCGGCAGCTTCCCGCAGCCACCGATGCCCTTCAATGGGCGGGGTGGATCTGGCGGGGTACCGCTGTCTGGGATAAGGGCAACAGCCGTCCTCAGAAGGGCCGCTTCCGCCAGCAGGCGGAGTACATTGTCTGGGGTTCCAACGGAGATATGCCTATCAGCCGTCCGGTCCCGTGTCTGCCGGGGGTGTTCAAATACGGCAATCCCCAGAGCCGCATCCATCTGACGGAGAAGCCGCTGCAGCTGATGCGGGACATTGTGAAGATCACGGAACCGGGCGGGCATATTCTGGACCCCTTTGCCGGCAGCGGTACCACGGTGCTGGCGGCTGTGCAGGAGGGCTATACCGCCACCGGCATCGAAGTCACAGACACCTATGCGGAGCTGGCACGGGAACGTATTCGGAAGGAACTGGCGTGCGCCGCCTGAGCCTGCGCTGTGTGGCAACAGCACTTGCTATGCGCCTCTTGTGGCATTCTTTGTAGAGGAACAGACGAGCTATTATCAACCGGTAGAAGGATTCGTCCTTCCCTTCGACGCAGCTCGAACCGCTGCACGAAGCAGAAAGCAGAAAACGGAAGAGATCGAGCGTTGATTCAATATTTGAACGGGCAGGGTGTCTTGATGACACCCTGCCGTTTCTATTTTGGGTGTTACATTGACACCCTGTGCGGAAGGACCCTGCGAAACCGGATGTCTGGCGCTGCTGCCAGACATTTCTTTTTTCTGGAAAAGGTGCGGACCGTGTCCGCCTGTATTGGAATCAACCTACCTCTCAAAAAACGCCCCGCCGACGGCGGGGAACAGCCAACGCCGCCGTGGGCGGCGCTGGCGCAAGCATAGCGTTTGTATGACAAACGCGCTTGCTGGGGCATCCCCAGTCCCCAATGCCGCCTGCGGGCGGAAGATTTTGCGGCAGTGCCGCAGGAAAGGAGGGCGATATGCCCGGAAAAACACACATGATCTCCGTCCGGCTGACCGATGCGGAGTGCAGGAAGCTGTCGCAGATCTGCGCCGTCTCCGGCTTGCCGGTCAGCGCGGCGGTCCGGGAAATGATCGGCGGCGTTACCATCCGCCAGCGGCCGCCGCAGGAGCTTCACGACCTGTATGTGGAGATCAACCGCATCGGCAATAACATCAATCAGATCGCCCGCAAAGCCAACGCCGGATTTGCTACGAAAGAGGATGTCCGGGAACTGAAATTCCTGATGCGGACGATAGAGGCAAAAATGACAGAATTGGTGAAACAGTAATGGCAGTCACAAAGATCCTTGCCCGCAGAGGCGGTTTGGCGCAGGCCATTGCCTATGTGGTCAACGGTGACAAGACGGAGGAACAGGTGCTGACTGCCGCGCAGGGGTGCTCGCTCGGAAGTGCCTGCGCCGAGATGCAGGATGCCAAGATCCGCTGGAACAAAACAGACGGAGTGCAGCTCTATCATATCATCCAGTCCTTCCGTCCGGGCGAGATCACGCCGGGATTGGCGCTGGAGATCGCGCAGGAATTCGTGCGGGAGCATCTGCCCGGATACCAGGCCGTCATCGGCATCCATACAGACCGGGAACACATCCACGCCCATATCGTATTCAATTCCGTCAACCAGCTTACCGGAGAAAAATACCACAGCAATGCCCGAAGCTACTACCAGCAGATCCGTGCCATTTCAGACCGGCTCTGCCGGGAGCATGGATTGTCCGTCATCGTGCAGGGCGCGCCTGCCAGGTCGGTCAGCTACATTGAGTGGCTGCGCCAGTCCAGGGGGCAGCCCACCTTCCGCTCCCTGCTGGAGGCAGATCTGCGGGATGCCATCCGGGACGCCAACGACCTCGGCCACTTCTTCCTGCTCATGGAGCATAAGGGGTATGAGATCCATCATGGAGGCAGGCTCGGCTTCCGCCTGCGGGGGCAGGAGCGATTTCAGTACCCTGGCAGACGAGATCCGTTGTTCACAGAGGACGGAATCCGTGCTGCCATCCAGGGCAACCTGGAACAGATCGAAGCGGGACTGCGGCCTGTCTTGCCTGCGCGGCCGGCATATCAGCCGTACCGGAAGCATCCCAAGTACAGCGGCTTCCTTGCTCTCTATGTCCATTATCTCTATCTGCTGGGCAAGATCGAAAAGCGGCAGTACCCGCCCCGCATGACGCCGCATCTGCGGCAGGCGGTCATGCGCTTTGAACGGTATCAGGCGCAGTTCGCGTTCCTACGGGAAAATGACATCACAACGCCTGCTGACATGGCGGCATTCGAACAACGCACAGAGGAAACGCTGGGCAGATTGACAAAGCAGCGGACCCTCCTCAGTGTGCGGAAGAAGAAACGCCAGCCGCTCTATGCGGCGCTGGCAGACGCGGAGGCGCTGGAACCCAGCAGGGCGTTATACGAGGAAGGGCTCACCGGCATGGAGCAGGAGTTTGAGCAGTACATGAAAGCCGTGAAGCTGCTGGAGGACAGCGGCATTCCACAGGAGGTGCTGAAGAAAGAAAAGGCAGAACTGTATGAGCAGCTCTCAGAGGTGAATCGGAATATCCGGGCGGAACGGGAAAAGCTGAAGCTCTGCCGGGAGATCTGCCGGCAGACGCCTGTAATGGAGCAGGACATCCAGAAAACAGAAGAACACCAGAAGGAGGTGCGGGAACATGAACATCGGAGGCGGTGAAGCGGCGGACCAGCTGGTACGCATGATGCTCTCCGGCAGCGAGGTCGCTGTCCGGCTGAGCGGCTCCGCCATTAAAAATGTACTGGCGCTCACCATGGCGCTGGCGAAAAAACACAAGACCATTTCCGGCAAAGTCAATCTGGCAAAGATGCTGAAGGAGACCCGCGATGTGCGGCGGTTCGCCATGTCTCCGGAGCAGTATCAGCAATTCAGGCAGCGGGCAGGAAAACAGAAGATCCTGTTCTCTGCCATCCGTGATTCGGATAACAAGGGAAAAGTCGTGGATGTGATCATGCCGGTAACGGAGATCGACCGCGCCAATATGATCTTTGAGCGCATCCGATATACCGGGCAGCCGGAGCAGGCGCGGCAGGATGCCCCCTCTAAGGAGCAGGAAGCCCGTGTGGGACAGGAGGCGCCGCAGCGCGAGCAGCAACGCCCCCAGCAGGGGGAAACGCCTGTGACACCGCCTGTGGGCAAGCGGCAGGAGGTGACACCAAAAAAAGAATCTCGGTCGGGAACAGACTTGCCAGATACCAAAGGCAGATCGACCTCATCCAGCGGCAGGGAAACGGCTGCCGGGACGATGACGAATGAGCGGCCTTCGGTTCTGGAACGGCTGAAAGGCTATCAGGCGCAGCTGGATACCCGGCAGAAGTCTGCCCCGGCCAAAGAAAAGATCCATCAAAAAGCACGACCGGACAGGACAAAGTAAGAAAGCCGTTTCGTCAGCAAGGCCGGCAGAGTGGAATGCTCTGCCGGCCTCGTATTTTTTACGCAGGAGGTGGTGCGGCTGAAAAAGACATCCCAAACAACGGATCTGGTACTTGCCCTGTTCCTCTATATCCCTGTGGTATGGGCGGCGCTGCTGATCGCCCAATCCCTTGGCGGCGGTCTGCCGGAGCTGCTATCAAACTTAACTGCCGCACTGGAACAACCCTTCCAGATCCAATGGACAGACAAGAGCCTGTTCTCCATTCTCGTCTGCACCGGCGCGTATCTCATGGGGCTGTGTCTCTATGCTTCCGGACAGGGCAGGACACGGGACGGAGAGGAACACGGCTCCGCCGCATGGGGCTCTCCCCGGCAGCTCAACGCGCAGTTCCGGCAGAAGCAGAACAAGATCCTCACCCGCCATGTGCGGCTGGGGCTGGATACCCACAAGCACCGGCGCTCACTGAATGTGCTGGTCATTGGCGGCAGCGGCGCTGCCAAAACCCGCGGCTATGTCAAGCCCAACATACTGGAAGCAAACAGCAACTATGTGATCACGGACCCAAAGATGGAGGTGCTGACCGCAACCGGAGGGTATCTGAAACGGCAGGGATACGACATCCGAGTGCTGAATCTGGTGGATCTGTCGCAGTCGGACGGCTATAATCCGTTCCACTATCTGCGGGATGAAAAGGACGCACTGAAGCTGGTCAACACGCTGATCCAGGCAACGACGCCCAAGGGCAGTCACGAGTCCGATCCGTTCTGGTCGAAGTCCGAGACAGCACTGCTGCAGGCCATCATCCTCATGCTGTTCCAGGAAGCGCCGGAATATGAGCAGAATTTTTCAATGGTGATGCGTGTGTTGGAATATGCCGAAGTGAAGGAGGACGATGACGAGTATGTCTCCCCGCTGGATCTGCTGTTCCGGGCAATGGAGTATGAGAACCCGGAAAGCGTTGCCCTGCGGCAATATAAGGTTTTCAAGCAGGCGGCGGGCAAGACGGCAAAATCGATTCTGGTGTCTGCCGCTGTGCGGCTGGCACCCTTCAATTTGCCGCAGATCAAAGCTGTCACCGACCATGATGACATGGATCTCTACACGCTGGGAGAGCGAAAGTGCGCTCTGTACGCCGTCATCCCGGATAATGATACGACATTTACTTTTTTAGTGAGTCTTCTGTACTCCCAGATCTTCCAGACCCTTTACTACTGCGCAGACCAGATCCATCACGGAGCCTTGCCCTGCCACGTGCATTTCATCTTGGATGAAGCGCCATCGGTCAATCTGCCGGGGCTGCCGCGGGAGCTTGCGACCATGCGCTCACGCAACATCTCCTGCAGCACCATCATCCAGAACATGGCGCAGATCAAGGAGCTGTATAAGGACTCGTGGGAAACCATCCCCGGCAACTCGGACACGCTGCTCTATCTGGGCGGTAACGAGGCAAGCACCCACAAGTACATTTCCGAGGCGCTGGGTAAGTCCACCATCGACACCAAGACCCACGGGCAGACCAAAGGGCGGTCCGGGTCTTACTCCACCAACTTCCAGATGAGCGGCAGAGAACTGCTGACGCCGGACGAGGTGCGGATGCTGGATAACCGATATTGCATCCTGTTCATCCGCGGCACACGGCCGGTGATGGACGAAAAGTATGAGCTCATGGAGCATCCCGCCATCCGCTATACCATAGACGGCGGCGGACCGCCCTACATCCACCACGGAACGGTGGAGCCTCCCATTCCGGGAAAGCCGCTGTTCCAAACTGATTTTGACAATGAAAAGGAGAATGCTGCAGCATGAAACATGATTTGAACAACAAAAATTTCGAGAGAAAGGCAAAGCGCGTCTATTCCGTGTTTGCCTGCGTTGCCCTGCTTCTGGTCGCCACCGCAGTGCCTGCGCTGGCGGCAGATGACCCGCTGACGGTGGTCAACAACCTGTCTGATTTCATTTTCTCGCTGATCCGCGCCATTGGCCTCATCCTGCTGGGCTTCGGTATTTTGCAGGTGGGCCTGTCTCTCAAGAGCCATGACCCCTCCCAGCGCGCCAACGGTATGCTGACGGTGGCAGGCGGTATCGTCATTACCTTTACTAAGGAGATCCTCTCCCTCATCACCGGCTGAAAAACGCAGCAGGGTGAACGGCATGATACCGTTCACCCTGTTCTTCCCGTAGGAGGTGATTTTGAATGGGAAGCGGAAACTGGATCGTAGACAATTTGAACTCTGCGCTGGAAATGTGGAACGGAAGGCTGGCAGAGATCTGGCAGCTTATCAGCACCTCGCCGGAGTCCTTTAAGGGCGGCGGTGTCTGGAATGTCATCGTGAACATCAACGATGGATTAAAAGCTGTGGGGTATGCGCTGTTGGTACTGTTTTTCGTGATGGGCGTGGTCAAGACCTGCGGCAGCTTTACCGAGATGAAGAAGCCGGAAGTGGCCTTCAAATGCTTCATCCGCTTTGTGCTGGCGCAGGCGGCGGTATCGTGGGGCATGGAGCTGATGACCGGCGCGTTTCGCGTTGCCCAGGGCATGGTGACGACCATCATGGATTCCTCCGGGCTGACGGCGATGTCTGCCACCACATTACCGGATGAACTGGTGAGTGTCATCGAGGATGTGGGCTTTATTGACTCCATCCCCCTTTGGGCGGTGACGCTGCTGGGCTCCCTTTTTATCTGGGTTCTGTCCCTTGTGATGATACTGACGGTATATAGCCGTTTTTTTAAGCTCTATATCGCAACGGCCATCGCACCCATCCCGCTGGCCAGCTTCGCAGGACAGCCCTCCAGCAGTATTGGCGTTGCTTTTCTGAAAAGCTATGCCGCCATCTGCATGGAGGGCTGTGTCATCGTATTGGCCTGTGTGATCTTCTCTGCCTTTGCCTCGTCCCCGCCCGCCATCGCGGACGATACGCTGGCGGCAGCCACCATTGTGTGGAACTATGTAGGTGAACTGATCTTCAATATGCTGGTGCTGGTGGGCGCGATCAAGATGAGCGACCGCATCATCCGGGAGCTGATGGGCCTTGGCTGATTCAGCGCCACAGACCCTCTGTGCTGACGGTGTCTTCGCCGTTCTCCCGTGCTTTGCGAACACGGTAGGAGAAATACTCCATAGCGGCAGCGTCATCCCGTGCCTGCATAACAAGATCGCAGACAAAGCGGATCAGCGAAAGCAGCCAGGACAATGCCACCAGCCCTACAAGAGCGAACAGGATGCGGTCTGCCAGCACGGTATGGGCGCGATACCAGCCGTGGAACACCGTCAGCATGGACACGGTGTACAAAAGCGGGATGGTCATCCGTGTCAGCGCGGCCAGCCGGGAGAGAAGCGCCAGGATGCCAAGCCCGGCGATCATCAGAAAAGCGATCATGTGTCACGACCTCCTTCATCGGGTTTGTGGCATAGTACCATGACTGCACAGACAAAGCAAGAGTCTGTTCAGCAAAACTCAGAAAAAACTCGGAGGTGATCCATTGGAGGTCCGCATCAACAAAGAAGTACGAAATTACCAGGAGAGTCTATTCTTCGGGCTGTCCCTGCGGCAGTTGCTGTTCGCACTGCTGGCGGTCGCCGTGGCAGTGGGCGTATATTTCGGCCTGCGCCCTGTGCTGGGGAATGGGGAGATCGGCTGGGTCTGCGTGCTTGCAGCCTTTCCCTTTGCCCTGGGCGGCTTTTTTCAGTATAACGGCATGACGCTGGAACGCTTTCTGCTCGCGTATATCCGCTCGGAATTCCGGTTTCCCCGCAGGCTCGTATTCAAATCGGACAACATATACGCCAAAGCTCTGGAAAATTCAACGATAAAGGAGGCTCTCAAACTTGATTAAAACTCTGCAAAATACACTGAAGCAGGACAAAGAAAGATTTACGGTTCCGAAATCTGTACAGGACATCATCCCCATCCGCCGCATCTGGCCGGATGGGGTCTTTCAATTTGGCAGCAAGTATTCTAAAACACTGCGTTTTAGCGACATCAACTACGCCATCGCCTCGAAAGAGGATAAGACAGCCATGTTTCTCAGCTATTCCGAGCTGCTGAACGCGCTGGACACCGGCTCCACCACGAAGATCACCATCAACAATAAGCGCCTGGACCGGCGCAATTTTGAGCAGGAGATCCTCATCCCGCCCAAGGGAGATGATCTGGACGGCGGACGCAAGGAATACAACGCCATGCTGCTGGATAAGGTTACCGATTCATCCAACAGCGTGGTGCAGGAACGCTACATCACCCTGTCCGTCCACAAGAAAAATGTGGAGGAAGCCCGCGCATTTTTTGACCGCACGGTCCATGACGCCTCTTCCCGTCTGAACCACATGGACTCCCACTGCGAGGAACTGGAGGCGACAGACCGCCTCCACATCCTGCATGATTTCTACCGTGTGGGAGAGGAAAGCGAGTTCCGCTTTGACCTCCGGGAGAACATGAAGAACGGGCGCTCCTTCAAGGACGCCATCTGCCCGGACAGCATGGAATTCAAAAAGGATCATTTTATCATGGGCGGTAAATATGGCCGGGTGCTTTTTTTGAAGGAGTATGCCAGCTACATCAAGGATTCCATGATCAATGATCTTACCAGCCTGAACCGAAGTCTTATGCTGTCCATCGACATCATCCCTGTTCCTACCGATGAGGCGGTGCGGGAGATGCAGAACCGCCTGCTGGGTGTGGAGACCAATGTGACCAACTGGCAGCGCCGGCAGAACGCTAACAATAACTTTTCTGCCGTTGTCCCCTACGATCTGGAGCAGCAGCGCAAGGAGACCCGCGAGATGCTGGACGATCTCACCACCCGCGACCAGCGGATGATGTTTGCCGTGGTGACGCTGGTGCATCTGGCGGACAGCAAGGAGGAACTGGACAGCGACACGGAAACGCTGCAGTCCATTGCCCGTAAGCACCTCTGCCAACTCACGACCCTGAACTGGCAGCAGGCAGACGGTCTTGTGACGGCGCTGCCGCTGGGCCTGCGCCGCATCGACGCCCTCCGCACGCTCACCACCGAGGCGCTGGCTGTGCTGATGCCATTCAAGGCGCAGGAGATCTGGGATCGGGGCGGCGTGTACTACGGGCAGAACGCCATCAGCAAAAACCTCATTGTGGCAGACCGCAAGCAGCTTCTCAACGGCAACGCATTCATTCTGGGCGTCTCCGGCTCCGGTAAATCCTTCAGCGCCAAGAAGGAGATGGTGTCTCTGGCGCTGTCCACGCAGGACGATATCATCGTCATCGATCCAGAGTCGGAGTACCGCCCCCTCATCGAAGGACTGGGCGGCCAGGTCATCAATATCTCCGCCACCTCACCCAACCATATCAACGCCATGGATATGGAGCAGGGCTATGGGGACGGAGAGAACCCCGTGGTGCTGAAATCCGAGTTCCTGCTCTCCCTCTGTGAACAGCTCATTGGGGCAGGCAAGCTGTCTGCCAAGGAAAAATCCGTCATCGACCGCTGCACCGCGCAGGTGTACCGGGACTATATCCGCAGCGGCTATCACGGCGCGGTCCCCACCTTGCAGGACTTCCACGCCGAGCTGCTCCGCCAGCCGGAAAAGGAAGCACAGGATGTGGCGCTGGCAATCGAATTGTTTACGGAGGGTAGTTTGAACACCTTTGCCAAGCCCACCAATGTGGATACCAATGCCCGTATCCTCTGCTATGATATCCGGGATCTTGGCAAGCAGCTTCTGCCGGTAGGTATGCTGGTGGTGCTGGACAGCATCTTCAACCGCATCATCCGTAATCGCGGGCTGAAGCGCAACACCTGGATCTATATTGATGAGATCTACCTGCTGTTCCAGCATGAGTACAGCGCCAATTTTCTCTTCACCCTGTGGAAACGAATGCGAAAATACCAGGCTTGCGGAACGGGGATCAGTCAGAATATCGAAGACCTGCTGCAGTCCCACACGGCCCGCACCATGCTGGCAAACAGTGAATTCCTCATCATGCTGAATCAGGCGGCTACAGACCGGGAGGAACTGGCGCGCCTGCTGAACATCTCGGATAATCAGCTCTCCTACATCACCAATGTGGACTCCGGGCGTGGGCTCATCAAGTGCGGCAGCGCCATCGTGCCTTTTGTGGATCATTTCCCCAAGAATAAGCTCTACCGCTTAATGACCACAAAACCCTCGGACTTGGCTGCGTGATAGCCCATGGAGAAAATTAAAGAAAAACCCACGCTGGGTGAGCGTGTCAAAGAGAAAGCTGTATCCGCGCCAAAGGAACTTTTGCGCAAGGGGCTGGATGACGGCTCGGAGCGTCTGCGGACTCAGCTGCGGGATACGGCCCAGCACGGGCAGGCAGACGAGTATGGCGGCGACGCCATTGAGGACACCGCCGCCAGCGGCCTGCGTCGGGCAGAAAAGGAACTGCTGAAGCAGCGCAAGAAGAAAAACGCGGAGCAGAGCGCGTCACCCCAGGGTGACGCCTCTGCCCCCAGTTCCAACAGCGACATGCCGCCTGTCATCCGCACCAGAGAGACTGACGCGGCGAGGGCAAGAGTGCCCTCACCGCCAGTGCGGGAACAGGCACGGCAGGCGGCTATGAAGCAGGCAGTCAAGACGAAGAATGCCTATATCAGCGCACAGGGCGAGACCGCTGTAACGTCAGCGCCTGAGTCGCAGCGGCAGGGCCAGCAGGCGTTTATTCAAGAGCAGGGCCGCAAAGCGTCCCGCCAGCAGGCGCAGCGCAGGCGGGCAGAGCGGCGGTTCCAGCGCCAAGATGATCTGCGTGGTGATTCGCTGCGTTCGGAAGGTTTCGAGCCAACCAGCAGGGGCAGAATCAAAGAGCGCGGCGGCATCCAGCAACCAAAGAAGCGCCAGTTCCCCGAACCGAAAACACCGAATCACGCTGTGGGGATCGCGCCAAAAGCGCGTGAGGGCAGCAAATCTGCTGTGCTGTCCTCTGAACAGGCCATGCACTCAACCACCGTCCATGCGACTGCAGCTGGAACACACGCTGCCAGAGAAGCGGCCATGCAGATGGCCAAGCGGCAGCAGATGACAAAAGCGGCAGAAACCGCAACGCAGAAAACCGCGCAGGCGGCGGGCCGCGCGCTGCGCTCCATCATTGCCGCTGCCCAGAGCTTACTTGCGGCAATAGCGGCTGGTGGGAGCACAGCCGTAGCCATGGTGCTGGTGATTTGTCTGATTGGACTTCTGATCGTGTCGCCTTTTGGGATCTTTTTCTCCGGAGAGGACAGCGGCACCGGCTACACCATGCCGGAAGCTGTCAGCGTATTGAACGGCGAGTTCGCCGCCCGGATCGAACAGATCAAGGCAGAGAACCCGCATGACGAACTGGATATGGACAACGCCGACAGCGCCGTCATAATCTCCAACTGGCGGGATGTGCTGGCTGTTTATGCTGTGCGGACCACCACGGACAACGCTTCACCGGATGAAGTCGCCACGCTGACAGAAGAAAAAATGGAGATCCTTCGTGAAATCTTCTGGGACATGAACACCATTACTTATTGGACGGAAATAGTACCAGGCGGCAAAGATGAAGCGGATACGGTCATTTTGCATATCACCGTCACAATAAAAACGCACCTGCAAATGGCGGATGAGTACCAATTCAACACGGAACAGCGCAGATTGTTAGAGGAACTCATGCAGCCGAAATATCAGGAACTGTTCATGGCTTTGACGGGAAGTTATCAGAATATCGAACTCAGCCCGGAGAATGTGGCGAAAATTATGGAGAATCTCCCCGCCGACCTTAGTGCGGAACGCAGGCAAGTTGTGCTGACGGCGTATCAACTCTTGGGCAAAGTCCATTATTTCTGGGGAGGAAAGTCATTGATTATAGGCTGGGACAGCCGCTGGGGAATGCCGATGAAAGTTACAGCCGAGGGTAGCTCCACCACCGGCACTGTGCGGCCCTTCGGACTGGATTGTTCGGGAATGGTGGATTGGGTATTCTACAACCAGAGCGGCGGACAATACGTCATTGGGCATGGCGGCGGGGCCACTGCGCAGCACAGCTACTGTACGCCTATTGCTTGGAGTGACGCCCAGCCGGGAGACCTTGTCTTTTATCCGGGTGACAGCCATGTCGGCATTGTTTGCGGCTTTGACAGCAGCGGTAATATCATGGTCATCCACTGTGCCAGCGGCGCGAATAATGTGGTGGTGACGGGGAAAAGCGGCTTTGCCTCGATTGGCAGGCCCGAGTATTTTGCGGATTGAGAAATGTGCGCATGGAGATGTGTTCATAGTTGATTGCTATCATGCTCCATGATATACAGAGAAAGGCAGGGAGCCTCAATAGAGGCTCCCTGCCGCTTGGGTTCTTACTTGCCCTGATAGGCTCTGAAAAGGAACGTAACGATTTGTGCGCGGGTGCAGCTATTGTTCGGTCCAAACAGGCCATCACCAATGCCGTTGGTAACGCCGTTCTCCACGGCCCACGCCACTGCGTTTGCATAGTAGCTGTCGGTGAGCACATCGCTGAACTCAGCCTTGCTATCGACCAGCTTACCAATGGCACGGAACAGGAAAGTCACGCTCTGGGCACGGGTGCAAGTGGCGTCAGGACTGAATTTGCCATCGCCCGTGCCGGTGGTGATACCATTCTCTACTGCCCATGCAACTGCCTTTGCATAATAGGCATCCATGGACACATCGGCGAAGCTGCTCATGGCCTTGGGTTCGGGGGAACCGGCAGCACGCCACAGGAAGGTGACGATCTGTGCGCGGGTGCAAGGCTGGTTCGGCCCAAAGAGGCCGTTGCCAATACCGCCGGTGATGCCGTTCTTCGCCGCCCACAAAACCGCGTCAGCATAATAGCTGTTGGCGGGAACATCGGCAAAATAGTCAGCCGCGGTTTTCTCCGGCGCAAAGGTCGCACTTACCGTGACCTTGCCGGCAGGCATTTTAAAAGTGTACTTGCCGTTGCCCTTGTCGGTCAACTTCAATTCATTGCCGTTCTTGTCGGTAACGGTGAGGTCATCCAGTTTGAAACCATCGTCCGGCTTGACGGTGATTGTCACAGTATCACCACGCTCGGCGTAGCGGCGGTTTGCTGTCACTGTGCCGTTCCGGATGTCCTCGCCCACCTCGATGGCGTAAGTCGGGTCGCTATCGTCGCCACCGGAGCTTTTCCGATAAGTCATTGCAATGGTCTGCGTATGAGTTGCTGTATCAGCTGTAATTGTAATATCGGAACGGAAAACCTCACAATTATCGGCGCTGACCTCGACCGCATAAGTGCCCGCCTCCAAACCAACAGGGCTTGCTACTTCCTGACCATTCACTTTAATGACTACATTCGTCAATTCAGCAGGTGTTACGACAAAAGAAACTGTATACTTAGGTGCAGGCAAAAGGGGCGTTCCATTAGAATTAAATCGATAATTGCCGCCAGCAGCAGTGATTTCATTAAAGAAATCCTCAGTTTCCATATATTTAAGGGACTTTGCTGTACCTGCTTCCGTATACTTACTGCAAGCAGGTACATTTTCAGTTTCCACGAAATAGTTGTTTTCAAAAACAGGTGTATCAGAAGAAACACCGCCTGCAATACCGCCTAAACGCGTATAAGGTTTAGTGGCAGTATATTGAGACAAATCCACTTCCCCGGCGAAATAACAATGTCTGATTTCTGTACCTTTGCCAACTGCACCTGCAATGCCGCCGAAATCCGTAGTTCCCTTGCCAAGAGGGGCCATTTTCCCTGTGGAATAACAATTTATGACCTTTGAGTTCTGAATCAACTGTCCAACAATTCCACCGGAAGAAGGTGTCCAAGAAGTCATATCGCCTGTATTGGCACAATACTGTACGGTACTGTTTTCAGCAAGACCTGCGATACCACCCATCCAAAATTGGGAGGTGTCCTTCATTACTGAAAAATCCCCCTTGTTTTGGCAGTACTCAATCGTGCTATTTATTGCATATCCGCACATAGCCACAGTGCCATTGATGTCGGCTCTCTCAGTATCCGTGAACGATACATCTGAAACGCAATCAAAAATTTTACTGTCTGCTGCAACACCCGCTACCGTTCCAAAATAGACATACCCTGCATTGGACACATCAAGATTGCCTTGAATCGTCAAACCGGAAATTTCAGCGCCGTAAACCTCACTGAAAAATCCGAAAGACGGATACTCTGTCTTTCCATAGTTTGCGGAAAAATCCAAATTGGAAATCGTATGCCCGTTTCCGTAAAATTTGCCGCTGAAGTAATGCAGCAGATTTCCATCCGTGTCAAATTTGCTGCCAATCGGTGTCCATGTAACACCTGTTAAATCCAAATCTGCATCCAGCGATACAACCGCATCTGTTTTATCGTCATATTCGCCATTGTCCACAGCTTTTGCAAATTGCAAAAGTTCATCTACTGTTGTGATTGAGATTTTGCTGCTTTGCTCGTTCTCTTCCGCAAATGCCGCCGAGGGCAACAGCGTAAAGCACAGCGCCAGAATAAGAAGCAGACTTCCGATGCGTTTTTTCATGGTGTATCCTCCTCGTATGATGGTCAAAATTTTGTTCATGCCCGCCTGACCGCAGCGGGCAAAGTCCACAGGTTACAGAGCGGTATCATCCCGTGGGTACCCACGGGATGAGGGGCGCGCCCCTCATCATAAGTTTTTCGCTTCATACTAATTCATAATAATTATATCCGCAACTTTGCAAAATGTAAATCGTTCTAAAGTATGAGGATGGAATAAATTTTTGAATATGCTACTCGCCTTCACGTTTTACAACATTCAGCCATTTCTTTTTCCATGTATTAGGGTGGATCAGCAAGGTTGGCTTCCCCAACGCAAGGGCATAGGCCATTCATAGGTGCCGTTTTTGCGCTGATTTTCTCCGGTCTTGAGGACACGCCCATTCCTATCTTTGCGCTTTTCCGCCAAATCGCACACTCCTTTCTGGAAAAGCGCTCCAATATGTATGATAGAATTATCATAACACATTGGAGCGCCTAACAGCTTTCGGTATATACGTCAAGTATTCGCATTGCAGCAATGTTCCACGCCAATTCCCTGCCGTGCAGAGTAAAAAGCTCCCGCCGAGGATGATCTCAGCGGGAGCTTTTTATTGGATTGCCGATTCGCCTTACTTCCCCTGATAGGCTCTGTAAAGGAAAGTGACGATTTGTGCGCGGGTGCAGCTATTGTCTGGCCCGAACAGGCCATCACCAATGCCGTTTGTGACGCCGTTCTCCACGGCCCAGTCCACCGCGTTTGCATAGTAGCTGTCGGCGAGCACATCGCTGAACTCAGCCTTGCTATCGACCAGCTTACCAATGGCACGGAACAGGAAAGTCACGCTCTGGGCACGGGTGCAAGTGGCGTCAGGACTGAATTTGCCATCGCCCGTGCCGGTGGTGATACCATTCTCTACTGCCCATGCAACTGCCTTTGCATAATAGGCATCCATGGACACATCGGCGAAGCTGCTCATGGCCTTGGGTTCGGGGGAACCGGCAGCACGCCACAGGAAGGTGACGATCTGTGCGCGGGTGCAAGGCTGGTTCGGCCCAAAGAGGCCGTTGCCAATACCGCCGGTGATGCCCTTCTTGGCGGCCCACTTCACAGCCTTATAATAGTAGGCGTCGGTGGGAACGTCCGCGAAGTCCAGCGTCTCGATCTCAGCAAATTCCGCGGAAACCGTCACCTTGGAGGCAGGCATGGTAAAGGTAAACTTGCCGTTGCCCTTATCTTTCACCTTGATCTTGCTGCCGCTGGCGTCCTTCACGGTCAGGGTGTCCAACTCATAGCCGCTGTCGGGCTTGACGGTGATGGTCACGGTATCGCCCTTGGAGGCGTTCTTGGGGCTGACGGTCACATCGCCGTGCTTGACAGAGGGCGCGGAGACGTCATAGCGTCTGGAGGAAGAGCTGGAACCGCCGCCGGAGCTGGGCGCAGAGTAGCTGACCGTCCAGACACCGTTCGCGGTGCTGCTCACATAGTAATTGCTTGCCAGAGCGCCGGAGGGGTTTGTCAGATACACGCCGGAGGTCAAGCCGGATTTTGCAAGAACCGTGTAGGTATAAGCGCCCTCGCTGCCAGCGCGCTTGACGATGTTGGTGTTGCCGTTGCCCACAACGTGAACGCTCGGGTCGCTGCTGAACGTGCCGCCAGAAACGGCGATGGTTGCTTTAGACGTACTGCTCTTAACAATTGCCGCCTTTGTTCCGGCAAACTGACCGCCGGAAATGTTCACAGCCGCATTTAGGCTGCTGACTTCGGCAACAGCGTATGTGGCACCGGTGAACGTACCACCGGACACGGTAAGAGTACCAAGATCAATCTCAGCACCACAACCACAGTTGTAAATGCCGTATGTCTCAGCGTTAGCGTCACTTGCAGCAGTAAAGGTACCGCCTGTGATCTCTGCAATATTGTGATTCTGAACAACGGCCTGATAATAGTTGCTGAACGTACCGCCATTGATCGTTAACTTTGCGCGGTCATCGTTCTTGATCGTATTCAGACCGCCGCGGAACGTACCGCCATCAATCGTCAGGATAGGCTGGTCAAGCCCCTTATTAGTGCTGTAGTCGTTGGCGTCAAAGTATCCATTAGAAACAAGGCTGGAGAATTTACCAAGAGCGGCATTGTTCCCAGCAGTTTGCACGGTTGCGCCATCATGGATGGTCATGGAGCCGACATTCTTGATGGTGTACCAGGAGTTGGAACCGCTGTCATTTGAAGTCTTACCGTTTTCTTTAGAGCGATCAAAGGTACCGCCATTTATGACAACAGTTCCCTTATTGTACAGCGCACCTTTAGCGTGAGAAATATTATCAACCCTACCCGTTCCCGTGATGGTCAAGTTACCATTGTTCAGAATGGTGTGATCATCCACGTTGGTCAAGGTCTTACCGTTCAGGTCGAGCGTGATGGTCTTGCCAGAGGGAATGGTAATGTCTTCCTTGGTATCCTTCAGAAGGGTGACGGTGTCGCCGGTGTTGGCTTCGTTGATGGCGGCGGTGAGGGTGGTGTACTCCTTTGCCCCGATCATAGCGACCGTATCCTTGTTCGGCTTCATCCAATGACCCTTCGAAACCTCCACAAGCACTTCGTTGGCGTTCTTGTTAACAATATCGCCGTAAGCACTACCGGCGGCAACGACCTTGTTGTCAATGATCACAAGACCGGCTGTGCCGACCTCTTTACGGCCGAAGATGCTGTCTTCGGGCTTTTGGGGGTCTGCATTTTCCTGCGTCAAGCTATTCTGGCTTGCGGAAGTAGCAGCGTCAACGGTGACCTGACCGACATTCGCCGTGCCGACCAGATCGCCGACGCGCCAGCTCTTTCCCGTCTCAGTGCACTTCAGAGTGCTGTCCTTTACAGTGCAGCCCGTGATGGTGTGGTAGGTGGCGGGATTCGCACCGGCGTGACCGATCAGGCCGCCGACAGAGCCATTCGCCTCAATCGTCACATTCTCGACGGAGCAGTTTGTAAGCGTGACCTTGGTATCGACCGGGCCGTCGTTCGGGTTGTTATAGCCGGATGTCCAGCCGATCAGACCGCCGACGCGCGCGCCGCCGGTGCTGACAATTTTGCTGTTCTTCAGATGGCAGTTATCCAGTTCGATTCGAGTCATGGAATCCACGCAGTTGATAAATGCGCCGATTCCCTGAGCATTCGTTGTGTCGTTGATATCCGCACCAGCAATGGTCAGATCCTTGATCACAATGCCGGATTTGCCCGCAAAGCCGCCCGCAAACAAGGGGGCGCTCAGGCCGGTGATGGTCTTGCCGTTGCCGTTCAGGGTGATGACGCCCTGACCATTGTATCCATCCACCTCCACCGGCGTCCAGTTCTTACCGGTCATATTGATGTCGTCCAGCAGCTCGATCACGGTGTCGCCGGTTTTGTCTGTGGCCGCAAAGGCGCCGGCGAGGGTGGGATACTCGGTATCGCCGATTTTGGCAACATACGACATTTTAACCTCGCCTGTGGTCGCGTCAAAATTTGCACCAGGCGCAAGGTAGTCATTGTTGATTCCTCCGGGGAACGTACCGGCTGTGATGTTGAACTCGTTCTTGGCGGCTTCGGCATCCTTTTGGGCTGTAATATTAAAGTCACCGCTGATGCCGGTGCCGTTGGCCTCGATGGTGACTTTCTGCTCGCCCTTAGAGCCTTCAATGTCCTTCTGAAGCAGGCCCTTAGTGCAGTCCGTAGCGGTCACAGTCGTCAGCGTGATATTCGTAGGCTTGGAAGCAACGATAGCCGCCTTTTCAGTCAGACCGTCAAAGCTCGTGTCCGTGACCGTCACCGTGGGCGCAACATCCAAATCCCCCTCGTTGTAGGTCTTGATGCCGCGCGTGCCGGTGAAGGTGCTGCCCTTCACTTCGGTATTGCCGCCGTAGTTCCACAGATTGAACTTACCAGAAGTATCATTGGTGAACTGGCATCTGTCAAACACCGTCTTGCCGTACTGGTTGTTGCACACGCCGTTCGGGAAAACACAGTTCGTGTAGGTCACGGTGTTTTCCGCCGCGCCGGTGTTGCGGAGCCAGCAGGTGAAGTAATTGGTGCTGTGACCGTAGTCACCACCATAAGTTGGATTAGGTTTGCTCAGCTTCAGGTTTGTAAAACTGACATCGATGTCGTACTTCTGATCAGCCAAGATTGCAAGACCGCCGGTGATGCAGATTTCCGCATCGTCGTTTATGCCAACGAACGCGACCTTGGAGAGGTCGGCCAGACCAGCTTTTGCGACCTGCACCCAGCCGGTATCAGTCACATCAACCTTACCACTGATCTCATAGGTGATGACGCCGTTTTCGTCAGGTTCCGCCGCATTGACGGCATCGCTAAACGAACTATAGCTCGTCTCCCCTACCTTGATCGGTCCAGCGCCTGTCGCCTCCTCCGCCAGGGCTGCCGTCGGTAAGAGCGACAGCGCCATCGCGAGGCATAGTAAAATGGATAGCAGCTTATGTTTCATAATGATCCTCCTACAGTATATGTTTTCTGCGGCTCCCCGCAGTTTGGGCACTTATTTTTACCGGCTCCGCCGGAGGTTCACTTAAAATCGCTGTGCATCGGTCCAATGGCCGGCCCGCGCAGATTGGACAGCCGCAGCGCTGTTTTCCTGTACGGCTGCTGATGACCGATTTCCACGCATGGCCGTTTTCACACAGCCACCAGGCCTTCCGGCTGCTGCCGGGCGTCACCTGCTGCGGCGTGAAGCTGCCGTTAAGGGTTGGATGCCATTGCGACGCGATCACCGGCTCCTTGGTCTCCAGATCATTAAATCCCGGCAGGACCTTGCGGTTGGTGCAGTACGGGCAATCGCTCCCCTTATTCACACGGTGGGCGATGACCGCACAGAAGGAATGGCCCTTGTCACAGAGCCACCACACGCGGCGATTGGAATATGCGCTCACCGCCTCCGGCGTCAGCGCGCCGTTCTTTTTCCGGTCCCACTGGACCGCAAGCCGCGGATGCAGCGAAGCGAGATCATTAAATCCGGACAGGACCTTTTGTCCCGCGCAGAACGGACAGCCTGCATTTGATGTGACGCGGCTGGCAACGCTCGCCTGCCAGCTATGTCCTTTCGGGCACCTCCACCAGACCTTCCGGTGTGCTCCCGGCATGACCTGCGTCGGCAGCAACGGGGAATTCTTTTCTGTGTCCCAGTCCGAAAGCAGATCAGGGAATTTTGCCGCCAGAGAGTTTTCCTCCGGCAGAACGATGCGGCCAGCGCAGATGGGACAGCCCGTCCCTTGCGTGCGGCCTTTAACTGCAGAGCGGTAAGAATGCCCTTTAGCGCATCGCCACCATACAAGCCTTCGGCTGCCAACCGTCAGCTCAGAGAATTGCAGCGGGCCATTCTTCTCTGCATCCCATTCCGGCTCAAGCTCTGGATAGCACATTCGCAGGGCCTTCTTTGGCTCTGCCAAACGCCCTGAGCAGTATGGACATCCGTTGCCGGCGGAGCGAGAATAGATCTTTGCCTGCCAGTGATGCCCGCCGGCGCAGTACCACCATACCTTTTGATGGCTTCCGTAGGTCACATCCTTCGGCGTGAGCGGCGCATTGCGTTCATCGTCCCATTGTGCCAGCAGGTGAGTTTGTTCATGCCCGGCGCAGAAATCGTACAGAGACGGATGGATCGCTGCTCACCTCCCGCAGAATAGTTGTCCGCCTGCAATACAGGCGGAAGGGTCTTTTATCGCGCATTGTGTATCTGGCACAGTGGATAAAAATGTACAGGTTGCCGACCACAGCGATATACATAAAATCTACACCTTAACCATAGCACTCCTCTAATAGAATTTCAATAGGATAACAGCTTAAAGCCGACTAAAAAAGCGTACTTTTTTATCCAGCCCTTTTTACTTTCTGCGTTTTCTTAACGATTTCTTTACACCCGTCATCCTGCGCCCAGAGCAAAAAGCTCCGGTGGGTGACGCCCAATAGTTTTCCTGCCGCCCGTGCGGACAGCTCGCCACGCTCCCAACGCGCTTTGACTTCGCCGAACCCTTCCGGCAGCGCCTTGCGGGGTCTGCCGAATTTCACGCCGCGCGCCTTCGCTGCGGCGATCCCTTCCGCCTGCCGCTGGTGAATGAACTCGCGCTCTGTCTGCGCCACATAGGATAGCAGCTGCAACACGATGTCTGCGATCAACGTTCCGGTGAGGTCGCGATTCCGCCGCGTGTCAAGCAGAGGCATATCCAGCACAACGATTGCCGCACACTTTTCCTTTGTGATGATGCGCCATTGCTCTAAAATTTCCTCATAGTTTCTTCCGAGACGGTCGATGCTCTTGATCACAAGCGTATCGCCGTCTTTCAATTTGCGCAGCAGTCGCTGGTAGCTGCGACGGTCAAAGTCCTTGCCGGACTGCTTGTCCACAAAAATCGCCCGGTCCGTTAAACCGAATTCCCGCAGAGCGATGAGTTGACGCAGTTCATTCTGTTCCTTGGTCGAAACTCTTGCATAACCGTATTCCATGTACTGACCTCCCAATTTATCGGTGGATAAATTGTAAGCCAGGTGCCGGCCACATGGGCAATATAGTGTTATATCACTATATTAACACATATTTTTCGATTAGTGAAGTATCACTAATAACATTTTCTCAAATAATTTACCATAGTGATAAATCGTCATGGAGGTTTACACTATGGATACTCGGGAAACTGTTGCACTTCGCATCCGCCAACTTTGCGCAG
>ENA-UONU01000554-UONU01000554.1-human-gut-metagenome-genome-assembly--contig:-CS51-NODE-554-length-39152-cov-37.729954_pt1 | contig 39152 bp, 39 predicted proteins | sample MGYA00242462_ERZ724009 | MGnify/ENA metagenome assembly ERZ724009 | reverse complement strand
TGGTGGCTCTTTACAGCTTGTCGTAGGAAACCAGATCGCTCATGGGGATGCGCTGGGCATCAAAACGGTTCAGATCACCTTCACCCTCCGCAGAGTAACCAACGACAAGAATGTTGACAGGTTCCAGATTGGCAGGCAGGTCAAACTCTTTGCTCAAAACATCCGGCTTGAAATAGCAAACCCAAACGCTTCCGAGGCCCAGTTCGGTTGCTTGCAGCATCATGTGGTCGGTCAGGATAGAAGCGTCGATGTCGCCGGTCTGCTTTTTGTCAAAAGGCCGTACCCATGCCTTGTTGTGATCCGCGCATACGATGATTGCCAGCGGTGCGCCATAGATGTTTGCCGCCTTGCTCACTTTGGCAAGGGCCTCATCACTCTGGGCGACAATCAGGTGAACCGGCTGCAAATTTGCCGCCGTAGGTGCAACGTGTGCTGCCTCCAAAATCTTGTTCAGTTTTTCCGGCTCCACCTTCTGGTCGGTGTAGTCCCGGACAGAAAAACGCTTTTTGGCGATTTCAAGTAATTCCATAGTTCAAAGTCCTTTCCGTGTATTTTATGTGTCAAATCAACCATCGACTATATTGTAACACCGCAGAAAAATTCCACAAGAATGTACTTTCCGGGAAGATAGTTCCCAAAAGGAAAGTGCCCATCCTAACATGAGAGGTATTGATATGCAAGAAGAAAAAGAGATTTTTAGCTGCCCCGTAGAAGCAACGCTTTCTCTGATCGGCGGCAAATACAAGCCCCTGATACTCTGGCACCTGATTGAACAGCCGCTTCATTACATGGAGCTGCAACGACTTATCCCAAAAGCCACGGCAAAAATGCTTTCCCAGCAGCTCCGTGACTTACAGCAAAGTGGTTTGGTATCAAGGGAAGTGATACCAGAGAAACCGCCTAAGACAATTTACTCTTTGACACCGTTTGGCAGAAGCATCATTCCTGTTTTGGAAGCAATGTGTAATTGGGGCACCGGCTATCTGGACGGTCTGGATGTGCAGACGCCATGCTGCCCGTCCACTAAAAGGTAGAAATTTATCGTTGTTTCTAATTACTTGTACTACTGTCTTTCCTGAAGTTTCTGTGCTATGTCGGATATGTAAACGTAGAATAAACGTCCCCTTTGGGCTATCGTTATTGAGAAAATACGGAGAATGTAAAATGAAAATATTGGTTAGTGCCTGTATCATGGGCGAAAATTGTAAATATAACGGCAAGAATAATTATAATGAAGAGGCTGTGATATGGCTAAAAGATAAAGATGTTATTTCTATATGCCCTGAAATGTTGGCTGGTATGGATATACCACGGCCCTGTGCCGAAATTGTAAATGGAGTTGTAATGGATGAAAATGGAAAGAATGTTAATGAAGAATATGAAAAGGCTGCGTCATTAGCATTATCATATATCCAAAACGAGGAGATAGTTCTGGCTATCCTCCAATCGAGAAGTCCAACTTGTGGCGTTAATCAGATATATGATGGTAACTTTAGCGGAAAACTTATTACAGGTTCAGGTCTATTTGCAAAGAAATTAAAAGAAAATGGTTATAAGGTTATTGATGTTGAAGAAATCGTAAAAGGATTTATCTTGTAAAGGAGTAAAGAGGCTGACAACATTGAACACATACTGTTTATCCATTAAATAATAGAAAATCAGGCACAGCCCATGTCGGTGCATGAGGTTGTGCCTGATTTTTATATTTGGGATTGCCGCACATAGTTACACAGAAGCGCGAAATCTACATTGGGATTTTCTTTCTTAATTTTGTCCATATATGCTTCCGCCTGACGGTGCAGCTCCGGCTTTTGCAGATCATCCAAAAAGAAAAACACATTCAGCCTGCGGCCTACGGCAAACAATAGCCGTTCTTCCGGCGGGAGTCGCAGGAAACGGTCAATGTCTGAAAGCATTTGACGCTTCTCTGTCAGTAGATTACCGCGAACTTCCAGAAGCAGGTTGATGATATGCTCATTCACATAGTAGCTGTCCATTTCATTAAGGCATTGTAAAAATAGCCGCTGCTCCTGAACGATTTCTTCCTCTGATTGTAGCGTAATAGTTCCGTTTTGAATAAGCTGCCACATCATGGAGCCGGGCTTAAAGCCGGTCGCGTGGACACGAATAAAATCGGGTTGTATGGTATTGAGCGCGTCGGCGGTCTTTCGTGCGTTTTCGTCGGAATATTCCTTTCCGCCAATCCCCAGCAGGATAAATTCAGATAGCGTCATATCCGCTTCTTTTGCCAGACAACCGCTGCGGATAACTGTATCAGCATTGAACCCCTTATTGATAAGCCGCAGAACGCGGTCTGCTCCCGTTTCCATTCCACAATACAGATGGTTTAGGCCATGCTCCCGTAACAGTTTAAGTTCTGACAGGGATTTGCGCGTTATGCTGTCGGCACGGGCATAAGTGGTGATAGACTCCAAAGAGGGAAAGTATTGATGCAAGGCATCCAAAATCTTTAGCAAATAGTCTGTTTTCAATACCAGAGCGTCACCGTCCTGCAAAAAGCAGGATTTGTATTGTTGTCCGCTATGCTGCTCTGATTGTGCTTTTATATCGCTGATTATATCCTCTATCGGTCGCATGGAAAATTTCATGGATTTATAAAGCCCACAGAAATAGCACTTGTTCCAGTGGCAGCCCCGCGTTACACGAATGAGTAGACTGCTACTTTCGGAAGGGGGACGGATTGGCCCAATTTCAAACTCATTCATTCTGGTACATCTCCTTTCGACGTATTCAGTTGAATGGTAGCATGATAGAATAAAGCCTACAAGAACGCACTTTTTGGGTAGACACTTTCCTCATGGGTAGTTATCAAGGTAAGATAGTTCGCCGTATCATTCTACGCATTTAGGCTCCTAAAAGGCCAATCATAGCAAGGTTTTTGAGGTGTGGTCGGCAGACAAGCGGGACAGATTATTTGCTCCCTGCCAGTGATAGCCTCTAAATGCGTAGAAATCACAACCAATACGGGGCATAATTAAGAAAGCACTATTCGCTTTTCACATCACAATCAAAATATGAAATATAAAATGTAATTTAAGTGCATATAGCAACATTCCATTGGGCAAGTATGAAATATACAATGTAAGTGGGTGATGCTATATGGCGAATATCGAAGATTGCCCCGGCTTTGAAACTTTCGGTGCAGATGTAAAAGCAGCACGGAAAGCAAAGCATTTGTCGCGTAAGGCAATGGCGGAAAAAGTAAATATCGACTGGCGGTATCTTGCGAATATAGAAAATGACGGAACGATACCCAGCTTGCCGGTTATCATACAGCTAATCAGAAATTGCGGTCTACCCGTGGAACGGTATTTTAACCCGGAAATCATGCGGGAAGAAAGCGAACAGCGGCAGCGTGTCAGCCACAAGCTGAAACTCTGTCCCGAAGAATATCTGACGATCATTGAGGGCGCGATTGACGGGGCCATTCAAATTGAAAAGCCAAAGAAGAAAGAAACGGGGGATGCCTGAAAACCATCCTCTGTTTTCTTTTGTTTGCATGGGACGCGGAAGCGTCCTTTATTTTTGCAATTTTTTCAGGCAAAGCCCGTATTTTGCGGGCAGTTAAGGGTGTTCAGGACGTTCTATTAGCGGAGAAGAACAAAAACAGCAAGCATAGGAAGTGTAGCCACACTTCCGAAAAACGCCCCGTCCCGCCCCTGTGGGCCGTCCGTTTTGCTTGTTGGGGAAATCCCCAAACCCCTTTGCCGGAAAGGAGCGTGAAACGCAATGGCAAACCGAAAGCGTCAAATCGTGCTGCGCGTCCCGGTAACGCCGGAAGAAAGGGCCTTGATCCAGCAGAAAATGGCCCAGCTCGGCACAAAGAATTTCTCGGCCTATGCCCGGAAAATGCTGATTGACGGGTATATCGTCCACATGGACACCAGCGACATCCGGGCGCAAACCGCAGAGCTGCAAAAAATCGGTGTCAACGTCAACCAGATTGCGCGGCGTATCAACAGTACCGGGGCTGTGTACGCGCAGGACGTTGAGGACATCAAGGGGGCGCTGGCACAGATATGGCAATTACAAAGATACATCCTATCAAGGTAAATCTGAAAGCGGCCCTTGACTACATCGAAAACCCGGACAAGACGGACGATAAAATGCTGGTATCGTCCTTTGGTTGTTCCTACGAAACGGCGGACATTGAATTTCAAATGCTGTTAGATCAGGCGTTCAAGAAAGGCAACAATCTGGCCCACCACCTGATACAAGCCTTTGAGCCGGGCGAAACCACGCCGGAGCAGGCCCACGAGATCGGGCGGCAGCTTGCCGACGAAGTGCTGCAAGGCAAATACCCCTATGTGCTGACTACCCACATAGACAAGGGCCATCTGCATAACCACATCATTTTTTGTGCCGTGGATATGGTACAGCAGCGCAAGTACATTTCCAACCGGCGCAGCTACGCCTACATCCGGCGAACCAGTGACCGGCTGTGCAAGGAAAACGGTCTGTCCGTGGTGAAGCCGGGCAAGGACAAGGGCAAGTCCTACGCCGAATGGGACGCCCAGCGCAAGGGAAAGAGCTGGAAAGCCAAACTGAAAATTGCCATCGACGCGGCCATCCCGCAGGCCAAAGACTTTGACGACTTCCTGCGGCTCATGCAGGCGCAGGGCTATGAAATCAAACCGGGCAAATTCGTTTCTTTCCGCGCTCCCGGTCAAGAACGCTTCACCCGCTGTAAGACCTTGGGTGAGAACTACACCGAGGAAGCCATCACCCGCCGGATCAAGGGGCTGGCCGTGGACAGAGGCCCGAAACGGAACACCACAAAGGAAATCACCCTGCGGATTGATTTGGAGAACAGCATCAAGGCCCAGCAGAGCGCGGGCTATGCAAAGTGGGCGAAAGTCCACAACTTGAAGCAGGCCGCCCGGACGCTGAATTTCCTGACCGAACACGGCATAGATGACTATGCGGCGCTGGAAAGCAAGGTGGCTGAAATCAGCGCGGCCAACGATGAAGCCGCCGCAGCCCTGAAAGCGGTGGAACGCCGCCTGTCCGATATGGCGGTGCTGATAAAGAATATCTCCACCTATCGGCAAACCCGGCCTGTGGCGCTGGAATACAAAAAGGCCAAAGACAAGGCCGTGTACCGGCGCGAACATGAAAGCCAGCTTATCTTGTATGAGGCAGCGGCAAAGGCCATCCGGGACGCAGGCGTGACAAAGCTCCCCAATCTGGCCGCCCTGAAAGCCGAATACCGAAAGCTGGACGAGGAAAAGGAACGGCTGTACCAGAAGTACGGCGAAGTGAAAAAGGAACTGGCCGACTACGGCATCATCAAGCAGAATGTGGACAGCATTTTGCGGGTGACGCCCCATCAAGAAAGGACACAAGAGCTATGAGCATACCGAGAATGAATTACCGGCAGTACCGCAAGGCCCGGAAGCTGACGCATGAGTGCTGCAATTACTGTGACGGGAACTGCCTGCTTTTGGACGATGGAGAGGAATGTGTGTGCGTCCAGAGCATTACCTATTCGCTGCTGTGCCGGTGGTTTCGGGCCGCCGTCCTCCCGCTGGACGCGGCCCTGTGCGCCGAGATCAGCAAGAGCCGGGACGAGGTGAAACGCTGCGTCGAGTGCGGGGCCGTGTTCACACCAAAGTCCAACCGGGCCAAATACTGCCCGGATTGCGCGGCGCGGGTGCGCCGGAAGAAAGAGGCTGAACGGCAGCGGCAAAAATACTGGCAGCTTTCCGGGAAATAAGCTGCGCCAAAGGTAGATTTTTTCAAAAAGATACGATAGACTATAATTATCCCCGCGAAAGAGAGGTACATAGCAATGGGCGAATTGATAAATACTGACGCGATCCAGCTATTTGAAGATAAAAAAATCCGTACTGCATGGGACGAAGAACAAGAAGAATGGTACTTTTCCATTGTGGACGTTATTTCCGTTTTGACCGGCACAGAAAATCCCCGCCGGTATTGGAGTGACTTAAAGCGGAAGCTGAAAAAAGAGGGTGCGGTTGAGTTGTACGAGAAAATCGTACAACTGAAAATGCTGTCCTCCGATGGGAAAAGGTATAAAACTGACGTTGCCAATACAGAGCAGCTATTGCGGATTATCCAGTCTGTCCCCTCCCCGAAAGCCGAGCCGTTTAAGGCGTGGCTGGCAAGGGTGGGCCGGGAACGGATTGAAGAAACCATTGACCCGGAACAGGCCATTGACCGGGCGTTAGAAACCTATCTGAAAAAAGGCTATTCCGAGGAATGGGTACATCAGCGCCTTTTGACAATCCGCATCCGCAATGAGCTGACAGACGAGTGGCAAAAGCGCGGCGTGGAAAAGGGAAAGGAATATGCAATCCTGACTGACGAGATTTCCCGCGCATGGTCTGGCATGACAACCCGGCAGTACAAAAAACTGAAAGGCTTGAAAAAAGAAAACCTCCGGGACAACATGAGCGATCTGGAACTGGTTCTGACAATGCTTGCCGAAGCTACCACAACGGAGATTTCTAAAACTGTAAAGCCCGCTACTTTTTCCGAAAATCAGAAAGTGGCGCAAAAAGGCGGTTCGATTGCGGGAAATACCCGGAAAGAGATTGAAGATACAACAGGAAAGCCGGTGATTACTTCCCAAAACGCCAAAGACTTCCGGCAGCTTATAACGGATATTGTAAAGGACGCCGCCGCCATGCCAGAGCAAACAGACGACAACAAGGATGAATAACGCCTACATTCTACGCAGTTAGGGCACTGAAAAGCCCGCCGCAGCGGGCTTCTGGCGAACGATTGACGGGGTGGCAATAGGATTTATCCAATCCCCGCCGAAACAGGCTTTGAAATGCGTAGAAAACAACCCATAAGAAAGCGCCGGACGCGGCGGCCTGCTGGCCCTGCGCCCGGCGTTTTCTCATAGGCTGTCCTTTAGGATGGCCCGGATCAGCTTGTTTTGCAAGCGGTGTTTCATGTACTCGTCCACCCGCACATGAGGCGTTCCGTCCAGCTCGTAGAGCGTCCGGGTACACAGCTTGTTCATGTAGCCGTCATAGTACCGCAAGACGCGCTCCATTGCCAGCGGATCACCGGTGCGGGCCTCCGCAAAGACTGACAGGGGCAGAAGCACCCTGCCGTGGAATGCGGGCTGCTTCATTTCGCGTTCCTCCCTCCGTTATCCTCCAATCTGTGCCGCAGTTCGTTCAAAGTCCTTGTGCGGTGGCGCTGGACGGAGCTGCGGGACATCCCCACAAGGCTGCCGATCTCGCCGTCCGCCATAGCCGCGACAAAGCGCAGAATTAAAATCTGCTGCTCCTGCTCCGGCAGGCTGGAGAAAGCCCCGGCCACCAGCTCGTCCCGGATATGTAGGTCATAGCCAAAGGCCGAGAATGTAAAGCTGTCGCTGGGGTATTCGTCCAGCGTACAGAGCTTGTCCATTTCCGCCTGCGGCAAGGTGTCCAGCGGCTTTTCCCGGTCACGGCGGCGGGCCAGCTCCGACAGGTAGGTGATAGCCTCGTTGCGGAGAACGGTCTTGCAGAAAGCGTCCAGCCGGTTCCGTTCTACATAGTCAAAGGTGTATTCGTTCATCTTCTCACCCCCGATCTGCGGGAGAGTGAGAAGATAAAGCTGCTTATTCCACTCCTTTCACTGGCAGCAATATGGCGGCCCCGGCCCGCACCGGGGAACCGCAGAAAACAACAAATTTCGCCCGGCAGGTCGCAGACCCACCGGGCGAAAGCAGAGGCGATATGCAGTTGATTTACATGGTATAGTTCATACGCATGGCCGCTTGTCCCCGTAGCCGGGGATGGGCTTTTTTTAACGGTACATACCCCGTCGTATTCTGTCGAAACGCTCTTTGCTTCATGGCGGCTCCCTCCGTGGGCCGCCGATCTCGCCAGCGTCAGGGCGTCGTCAGTATGAGGGCATAGAGAACGGCGGCCTTGATTTTGTCAAAGCCGCCGTAGCGATAAATAAGCGTGGATAGTATCTGTCGAACGACGGCTTTTTTTCTTTTGCCGTCGTCCGGCAGATGGAATTAATATAGTTCTGGTACTTTCTTCTTGAAAATAAATAAAGCCATTCCAAACGTAATGATTGCAACCAAAAGGATTTGTAGCAAGGACTCCTGATATATTGTATTTTTACTGATAATGAGTTGCCGGAACACAATGACAATCAATGAAGTTACGATTGTAGTGGGAACAGACTTTCGGATCATGCCAATGATGAATGGCCAGAGCGATAGTACCGCGCATACAACTACTGCGGTTATTGCCATTGGTATCCATGTTTGAAGCATGGAAAGTTGGAATGTTCCCTCCAGCATATCAAAAAATCTGTCCACAAGCACGATATAACTGCTGCAACAAATATATCCAATCGCCATTGAGATTGCTGTATAAACCATAATGATAATCAATTTGCTGGCAATCAATTTCATGCGGTTCAAAGGATAGGAAAACATAATCGTGATTGTCCGCTGACTATATTCTCCAATTACCAGACGTGCAGTTAAAACCGACGAGTATACGAGGAAAATAAAGGACATCAACAAGCCTATAACAAGATATGTACTTTCAAACGTATCTTTGGTTTGCTCCGGGTCTGTCATACTATCCCACAAAGATACGGTGATGAACAGTATGCTGAAAAGAATTGCGGCAAACGTAAAAATAATATTTCGAGCAATCCCAAACTTTTTCAATTCCAGTTTAATCAGGTGTGCCATTTTATTTTCCCTCCTCTGTGAGCTGAAAGAAATAATCTTCCAGAGTGTCCTGTTTACGCCCTAAGCTCTCTAAACCAACACCACTTTCAATGAGGGCTTTTGACAAAACTTTGCCAGAAATGTTCGAGTCATAAATCCGGATGAACTCTTTATCCAATACGCTAAAGTTTGCAATGCCCATCTGTTCCAATAAAGTTGCTGCATGGGCTACATCATCAACTTGTAGACTGATATACTCCGTTTGATGCTTATGGATTTCCTCAATGGGCAGTTCTGCCAGCAGGTTGCCATGTTGAATAATTCCAATCGTATCAGCAATGAGATCAACTTCGGATAGGATATGACTGGAAATAAAAATGGTCGTTCCATCTTCCTGATTAAGCCGCTGGAACAGGTTCCGCATTTCGCGGATACCTTCGGGGTCTAATGCGTTAATCGGTTCATCTAAAATTAGAAATTCTGGCTTTACAAGGATAGCTCTTGCGATTGCTAACCGCTGTTTCATACCTAATGAATAATGGCGGATTTGCTTTCCCTCTACATTTTGCAGGTCAACCATTTGCAGAACTTCATCAATGCGCTCTTTATTGGGAAATCCCATATAGTCGCAATGAAGCTCTAAGTTTTGGCGGGCCGTCATTTTCTCGTAAAAGTACGGATTTTCGATAATGGAACCCACCCGTTTGAAAACTTCATAACTTTGATCGGTGACTTTCTCTCCAAAAAGCTGAACTTCTCCGGCTTCGGGCTGGATAAGGTTCAGGATCATTTTCATTACCGTACTTTTACCGGCACCGTTCGGCCCGACAAAGCCATAAATAGCCCCTTTGGGGACATGAATATTCACATCGTTTACAACGACATTTCCTTTGTAGGACTTTCGCAGCCCTACGGTTTCCATGATATAATCCATTTTGTATTCCTCCTGTATGGCTCCCATTATACAAAACAGACTTCTCTTTTCTCTGCCTGAAATCTAACTTTTTTCTAACTTTTCAAAATGACCGAGAAAACCGTTTGCTCATTTTGTATGCTGTAAACCTGCAATTCTGCTCCTATCTGCATAGAAAGTTTTTTTGCAATCGCCAATCCCAGACCATTTCCTGATGATTTCGGGGCAGTCGTATAGTTTCTTGTGAATATCTGCTTTTGCTGTTGTGGCGACATTCCTTTCCCGTGATCCTCTATTTCAATAACACTTTTTCCTTTTTCTGCTGTAAGACGCAGGGCAATATACTTTCCATCACCGCCATGCCGGATTGCATTGTCTATTAAGTTTTTCAAAATACGTTGCAAGGCGTCCCGGTCTGTGTCTGCATAAATCGGCGTAGCTGGTATCTGTATATCCACCTCAAATTGCTGCTTTTCAAGCAGATCATAATATTCCAAAATGGTGTCTTGGCATAATCTTGAAACATTCTCCTTTTGCAGTTTCAGAGGAAGATCGCCGGAAGCGATTTTGGACATTGTAAAATAGTCGTTTATCGTTGTTATTAAATCATCTGCTTTACGGTCGATTTTGGTAGCCATAGTGTGAATGATTTCCGGCACAGATAAATCATCCACTTTAGCAGCTAACATTTCACTGTTTCCTTTCAGTACAGTCAGGGGGGTACGAATATCATGTGAGATATTTGTGAGAACTTGTGCCATCGCCTTTTGTGCCTGTTCATATTCTGACTTCTTTTCATAGAAGTTTTGAAGCAATGTGTTGATCGCAGCCCCTAATTTTTTTATGCAGGCATGATCGGTAGGGAGAAGGACAAAGCCATTTTCAGAAGTAATAGAAAGTGTTTCCAGCCGGTTAATGATATAATTGATTTCTTTTTGCAATTTCTTATACTGTATTCTCTGCCAAATGCAGATGAGCAGCAAAGCGGATGAAAGCGCAGCAAACAGAACCCACATTTATTTATCCTCCATCTTGTAACCAATTCCCCACAAGGTCTTAATATAGGTTGTCGTATCTTCTTCACCCTTTTTTAGTTTCAGGCGCAGTCGATTGATATGGGTATTTAGCACGTTTTCATTTCCGAAATATGGCTCTTTCCAAATGAGTTCGTACAAGCGTTCTTTTGAGAAAGCCTGTCCCGGATGGGTTGCCAGCAGATGCAAAATTTCAAATTCAATGGGCGTTAAATCTATCAGAGTTCCTTGGCGGCTAACAGTATGACTGATTGGGTCAATCTCTAAATCTTTAATCTTGACGCCTGCATCGTTTGGCATGGCTTGATAGGTTCTGGCACGTCGAATATTGGCTTTAATCCTTGCAGTAAGCTCAATTAGAGAAAATGGCTTTACAACGTAATCATCGGCCCCCAAATTCAGCCCCAATGACTTATCGGTGTCATTGTCTTTGGCTGTGATTATAATAATCGGAATAGTGCTGACCTGCCGAATAGTCTTAATAATTTCCATACCACTCATATCCGGCAACATAAGGTCTATGAGTGCAAGAGAGTATTCGTCATAATTCTTGATAGTATGAATAGCTGTTTTACCATCACTAAAAGGAAGCACTTGAAATTCTCCTGACAAATAGTCTTTCACCATGCTTCTGATTTCTTCGTCGTCTTCAATCAATATAATCTTATTTTCCATTGCGATTGCTCCTTGCTTTTTTTGTCCTGCCATCAATGGGCTTTTCTGCATCCTTTGGAACGAGCCAGACAGTCCCCATTTTCACAGCGCCGGGAATACGGCCCGAAGAACAGTAATAATTTATCCAACGAGGGGTCACACCCCATTTTTCGCCAGCTTCCTTTAATGTCATATAGTCCATATTGCACCTCCAACCTTAACATTATAATTCGTTTTCTCGAATAGTACAAGGCAGGAAATGTGAATAATACAGTGTAAGGATGGGATATATTCAGAGGAAGCCGTGAGCAGAAAAGAGGGCGAACGACAGAGAAAAAGACGCCTCCTATCTACGCATTTAGGGCGATAAAAAGCCCACAATTTCAAGGCTTTTCCGGCATAGTCGGCGGGCAGGCGGGACAGATTATCCAATTCCCACCAGAGAGGGCTTCTAAATGCGTAGGAAAATGTTTCCGCCGCTGGTATTTCTGCCGGTTCTGTGTTATGCTGATACAAGCATAAAAAAGACAGGAGTGGACAGGATGGCCGAACAGGAAATGTTGCTGGACAGCGCCACGATCAAGGCCGCCGTCGCAGGCGAGAAGTGGGCTACGGAAAAAGTGATTGAACACTATGCCCCCATGATCGACGAGCTGGCCGTAGACGAGGATATGAAACAACACTTGATTATGAAACTGTTGGAAGCCCTGCCGAATTTCCCGATGGAGCAGGCATAAAGGCAAAAAAACAGCGCCGGACGCAGAGGCCATACAGCCCCCGCGCCCGGCGCTTCGTTATGCTTTATTTACTCGTCCGTGAAATGGAACTGGTACGCCTCAAAGTCGGCGTCGGTCATGGTGTTCAGCTTGGCAAGGGTCTGGCGGGCCAGTGCCGCCATGTCCCTGTCCATATCCGGCAGCGCGGCATGGAGCTTCGCCATCGTCCTGCGCCGGTCGGCATTGTGATACAGACAGATCAGGTTTTCTTCCTCCACATTAAACTGCATTGTCATACCTCCAATTCGTTTTTCTTGGTGCGGGCCGGGGCCTTTTTCGGGGCTTGGGCCTGTTTGGTTTCGGATAGCTGCTTTCGGATGGAAGCGCGGGGCCGCCGCACTTCCTTGTCCCGGCTCTCGTCTTTGCCTATCATGGCATATATCCCATGCCTGTCCTTGATGCCGGTAAACACCAGCGATTTATAAGGCAGCATGGAAAAGAGGCGGTCGGTGTCCTTGCTGGACGCGATCTGCGTAAAATAGGGGGACAGCTCCACCATGAAATGCGTCTTGTTGGGGCTGTTGGGGGCAGAAAGACCTTTCATTTCCGCAACGATACGCTGGGCCTCGTCCCGGATCAGGCGGTCATGCAGGGCCGTGACGTGGGCTTTGAAGTCGCCGGGGGCAAGCTGCTCCCGGCCTTTCTGCTCCTTACGCAGCACTTCCCGCAGGTTTTCCGGCTCATTGGGTTTTGCCTCATACCGTAGGAACGCCCCCAGCTTGGGGTCAGGCCGTCCGTCAAAATACAGGCTGGCGGGCTGTTCTCGGTTGCCCTTTTCATAGTGTAGGATGATGGTGTCGGCCTGTACCGCCTCGGCTGCGACGTGCCGGAAATGCTGGGGATAGTCCAGCTCATAGAGATTGCCCCGTATCTTTCCGCCCACCTTGCCGGTCAGCTCCACGGCGTAGGCCAGAATACGGTCGCGGGTCTGCTCCCCATAAAAACGCCATGTGTTGTGCTGCCGGGTATCTTGCAGGAAAACGTCGCGCTCCCGGAAACAGTACGTCCCGGACGGGCGGGACATCCACAGCAGCGTTTTGTCCTCGGCCCTGTCGCTGGCGGCGGCCTGCCGGATGATTTCTTTGTCAATCTCAAAATCGTTGCGGTAAAAGGCGGTGTTCTGGCGCATAAGCTGTTCCAGCGCAGCCAGCACATCCACATTTTCAAATCTGTTCACGGCCTACACCTCCAATTCTTTTGATTTTTCCCGCTGCGGCGTTTTTTTGGCCTGTTCCTCCTTGGCGGCTTTAAGTTGCGCCCGGATGGACGGCTTTTTCTGGCGCTGGGCGGTCTTGGACGCCGGGCGGGTCTGCTTCGGCTTCTTGTCCTCGGCCTTGGCTGCCTCGGCCACATCGAAAAGGGAAATCTGTTCCCCGGCCTTTGCTCTGGCTTCCAGTTCCCCCATCGACGGGGCATTGTTTAATACGCCGTCAATCATGTTGTAATTCTGCTCGGTGGACATTTCAGCGGTCTTGATATGGCTTTCCTGCATAAACTCCGGCACAGGGGTAAAACCGATGCTGTCACAGTAATGGGCTTCCTCCTTGCCGCCGCGATTTACCACAACAACGTCCGAAACGGACAGGCTGTGTCCCCGGAAACCGGCGGGCCGGTCGTCGGCGTTGAACGTGCGGTAAATATCCTCCAACGTGGTCTTGCCGTCCAGCGGGGCCGTGTAGATAAGTTCATAGTTTTTCCTGTCCACGGTCAGCCCTGCGGCCTGCAAATCCTCATAAGGCCGATAGCGGAAGTCGCGCCCCTGTGGGCCAGCAGGCACTTGATAGATGGAAAAGGTGTCCCGTTCCGGCTGGTCGGCGCTGCGCTGGGCCAGCGTTTGTTCCGCCCGTTCCCGTACATCCTCCCGCAGCGGCAGCGCATAGAGGGTGGACGCAGAGGAAAAGCCCACGTTGTTAAACACATAGTCCACATCGGTTTCTTTCAAGGCCCCCGCTGTGAAGTAGTCTGCCCGCGTGGGGGTGTCGCTCACCTTGCCGTCTGCAATATCATGGCTCAATCCTGTTTCCAGATGGGTGCAGATTTTTCCGTCCACGGCCAGCGTCACATAGTACCAGCCGATATAGCCGCCGGTCTGCTCGTCGGCCCCGTCGTTAAACTCCACATTCAGCAGCGTGTAGGGCTTTAGGCCCTTTTGGGCGGCGATCTCGTTGTCCTTGGCCTCCCTCTGCAACAGAACAGGCAGGGCGGCTTCCTTGGTGGCCTGCACGATTTCCGGGTTATATCGTACCAATGCACTGTTGACACATTCCGTCTGTACCTTTACGGTTTTGGCCTTTGGCGTCAGGTGGTTGCCAATAAAGAGGGACGCGCCGTTGTCAAAGTGGATGGACATATCGCTGGTGCCGCGCCATTTGCCGGTACAGGGGGACGTGCGGATTTCGCCGGTCTTGCAGCCAAACGCCTGCGCGATTATATCAATCTTGCCTTGCAGGGGCAGGTCTTTGTAGCGGTCAGCGATTTCCACCGCCTTTTTCTGTAAATCGGTCAGAGGGGTGTCGGCTGTCTTTTCCTGTGGCTCGGCAGCGGGAACATCTTCCTGCGACGTTTCCGGCTCTGGTGCTGCCTCCTGTTCGGGGGCCGGTTCCTGTGGCTGCTCCTGTTCCTTGGCGTACAGCTCCTTGACGGCCTCCGGCGTCAGCTCCCCGGTGTTGAGCTGATCCAGCAATTCCCGGCATTTTTCTTCCGTCCCGGCATAAAGAACCGCCCCGATTTTTACGGTGCCGTCCTCCTGCGGAACATAGGCTTGCAGCAAGTACAGATTTTCCGGGCTGTCGCTGCGGGTGGCGGCGTGTACCCGGTAGACATATTCCTCCGGCTCGGTTTGGGCCTGCGCCATCTGCGCCTGCTGTTCCCGGATGCTGCTGCGTTGCAGCTCCGTGGGTTTCTCGCCGGTAAGGGGTTGAATACTTGCAATGCGGTCGGCGGCGTAATAGGCGTTCCCATTCAAAAGCCGCTGCCATGCCCCGACGCTCGGCGCCCATCGGAAGCCGTGTTCTTTCAACTGCTGGCGGGTGTCTGCGTCGGGTTTCCCATCAAAGAACACCTGCAAACGGCTCTGTTCCCGGTTGGCCTCCACATGGCCGCCCTCAAACTCCCAGCCCACATAGACGGTTTCCTTTGCGCGGGTCAGGCTGTCGATCCGCTGCCGGATGCGGTGGATTTCCGCATTGTTGTTGGACAGCTCCCAGCTCTGAAAGGGTTTCTTTTCATAATGCCAGCCGGACACCATATCCGCTTTCAGCTTTTCAAGATTTTCAGGTGAAAGGTGCGGGCAGCCATCCAGCGTGCCGTGTTTGCGGTAGTAAGCGTTCACGGCTTTCATGGTTTCCTGCGCCTTTTCCAGACCGGCCAGCTTCTTTTCCAGCTTGGGGATGGCCTGCGGGTCGTCCTGCCGGATGCCACCCATGCCGGTACTGCGGATTTTATCAAGCAGCCCTTGGATATACTGCCATTCCTGCATATTGCTGTCGCGGGCCGCGTTTTGTTTTTCTTTCTGGCGCACCGGGAAATTGGAACCACCGGCAATCAGGATCGAGGGAACACGGGCGTCAATGGCAAAGCTGTGGTTCATGTTGGCGGCCAGCTTCCGGGCGTAGGTGTCAAGCAGGCTGTCGATTTTCTCATGGTACATGGGGTCAACCCGCTTTTTCTGCGCCTGTGCGATTTCAAAGGCATTATCCACATAATGCCGGTACTCCGCTGTGGCGCTTCCGGGCTTGTAATCGGAATAGCTGTTCATCTCCTTGGCGCGGCGGGCCGCGCCCTCATTGATGGAATAATAGTAGTCGGACGCCGCAGGCTCCTTTGTCGGCGGCTCCGGGGCTTTGGCCTGCGGCCCGGCTTCCTGTTCCGGGGCAGGCTCCGGCTCTGGTACTGCCGGGGCCTCGTAGCCAGCCGCCGCGTATTCCTCCACGGTCATACCGGCGTCAGCGGCTTCCTGTTCAATCTCGGCCTGTACCTGCTCTTTGTAGTCCTGCAAGCTCTGGTCGAAGTCAGAAAGTTTCGGCGGCTCCGGCATCTGATACTGGCCCTGATTGAGAAGCGGGCGGCACTCCTTGGCGTAGTTTTCCAGCGCCCCATAGTAGGCTGTTTCCTCCGGCGTCAGGGTATCGCCGGACGTAAGCCGGGTTTGCGCCTCCTGTTCCAACCGGGACAGGTTGCAATGCAGCTGCATATAGGGGACAAATTCTGTCAGAAGCATTTCCCGCTGGGCCTTGTCTGCCTCCCATGCCTCCGGCCCCTCATGTTTCAGCACATGATTTTTCCAGCTTTCATCCTGTGCGTAGTATTCGTGATAGCCCCGGATATGCTCGATCAGGGAACCGTCCCCATCGCCAAAATCCTGCCGCCCCTCGTAGTTGTCCGGCTGTCCCTGAAACGAGAAATCAATGCGGAACTTGGTCTTGTCGTACCAGCCCCCCGTGTAGTCGGGCTGTTCCCGTTCCAGCCGTTTGGAACTGTCCAGCGCCCCGAAAACGGCTTCGGCTTCATGCAGCGGCATTTGCTGGCCGTCTTTTAAGTGTGGGCTTTCACTCCAAATAATTGTGACAATCGGCTCCGCTGCCGGGTCACGGGCTATGGTCTGTTCCGCCCTTGCGACGGCAATCTCACTTTCCATCTGGCTTTTCACAAAGTCGTCCATGTAACCGTGTTGCAGTTCAAAGCCCTGTTTGCACAGACGGTTGATAAGCTCAATCACCTTATCGGTATCGCCCACGGCCTCGGCATACTCCATAATCAGGCGGCGTTCCCCGTCGCCCAAACGCGGGCCGTCCTTTTCGGCCAATGCCATCAGCGCGGCGGCCCGTTCCACCGGGGACGCCTCCGGCATCAATGGCTTTTCATTCAAGAGGCCGTCAATCCCATTCCACGCCTGCGGCCCCTGCCGGGGTTCGGAAATATCGCTTGCCTGTTCCGTGGCCGCGTGTTCCTGCTGGGCCTGCCGTTCCTGCTGAAGCTCTAACAGGTGGATTTCCATTTCATTGATAAGGTCATTGGCAGCGGCCCGGATCGTTTCAAGGGACGCCTGCAATTCTTTCAAATCCCTGCCGGAACTCCAATTTGCGATATACCCAAAGGAATAATCGGACGTGTCAAGCCCCCAATACTGGCATACCGCATAGGCTACGCTCTCGGCCTGCACCTCGCGGGTGGCCTTGTCTGGCTGCTTATCCTCTGCAAGATGACTGTTTTTCTCATACAGGCGGGCGTGGGCGACTTCATGGATGGCAGTCTTTAGGGTCTGCAATTCGCTCATGCCCTCATTGACGGCGATCCGCTGTTCCAGATAGAAGCAGCGGCCCTTGGCTCCGTCCAAAATCGGCTCAATGGAAATAGAATAAGGGGACGATCTTTCCAAAGCCGCCTGCAAATCCTGAAACTGTTCCACGTCGCCGGATAGCATATCCACATGGGCTTCTGGAAGCTCCTTGCCCTCGGTCTGGCTTACGTCATACACCGATACCACACGATAGTCCGGCACCGTGATTTCCTGTTCCTCCATCACCGGCTTGCCGTTTTTGTCCTTGATGGGTTCGTCGGTGTCAGGGTCTTTCTTGGGAACGCGCTTTTTGACTGTGTAGAATTTAGGTGCTATGATTTTCAGCCCGGCTTCGCCCTGTTTTCGGGTGCGTTCAAATTCCGATTGCCATTTCCCTAAACCAGCTACCAGAGAAGCGTCCGGCTTTTGCAGGAAAATCAGCATGGTATTTCGGAAACTGTATGTGTGGAACTTGGACATTGAGGTGAGGTAGGCTTTATAATTCTTACTGTCCAGAACACCCCGCACCCCGGCTTCCAGCCTGTCGGTGATCTCTTTCATGTATTCGTCTTTAGTCATGCCTTTTATGATAATCGGGCCTGCCTCCGGCAGAACAGCGGCGGGGGCCGCCGGTTCCGTGCGAAAGGCTTCCCGGTCAGCCTCCGGCTGGGGATAGGCCATCACCCGGTATTCCTCCGGCACCGGCTGTCCCTCATGGACGCGCTGCCATTCGTCGCCACTTTTCACCAGATAGCCGTAATCGGTAAAAACGCCATGCTCGGTGTTGGCAATGTGCAGGCCAAAGCGGGGCAGGAAAATCCCGGCTTTCCATTCCTCCGGCATATCCACCATGCCGGAACGGTTCAGGTAGTAGTCCCCCAACTGGCCGGTGCCGGTGACATCCGGCAGATGTACATAGAAATCCACGTTGTCGGGGTAGTCGATGATCTGGCCGATGCTGTGGAAGTCGCTCTGCGGGCTTGTCAGGGCGGCGTTCAGCTCCGCAAGCTCGGCGGCGTCCAGCTTTTCCAGCCTTGCGGCAAGGAAATTCAGTTCGTCCATGTCGGCAGACAGCACCAGATCGCGGGGCAGCTTGACAGGACGCTCCTGTGGGCTTCGGTAGTCGTACAAGAAAAAGTCCTGCGGATTGTCGGCGCTGATGCCGATTTCCCGCAGGGCTGCTTGCAGCTTTTCGGTTGTAGTTGGCAGGGAAAGCCAAAGGCCCTCTTTGCCTTGTTCATAAAGTTGGCGGTTGTGAAGCAGGATAGAAAATACTTCGCTCACGGGTTCCCTCCTTTCTTTGTCTTGCTCCATCAATTTCTGCATCAACTCGTAGTCCTCAATGCTCATGTGGCCGTCATAGGTGTACGGGTCGATGTCGTCCCCACGGTAGGGACGTTCATAGAAAGGCAGTCCGGCAGCATGGGCTTTTTCCCGTGCTTCCTCCAACACATCCGGCGGCAGCTCGTCGCTGTGGGCCTCTATGAATGGGGCAATGTTGTTCAGGCCGTTGTCGTAGTGGTGGCGCACACCGGCGGCCAGCTCCGCCACGTTCATTTCCTCGCCCAGATAGCCGGAATAGTAGCCGTTCACCACAACGGCCCGTGGGTCAGCGGCCTGTATCTCTGCAAGCCGCGCCCTGTCCTCTGGATAAAGGGTGTCGTCCAGATCAAGGTGAAACGCTTCTGCCTGCCAGCTCCGGCCCTCTCGCCAGAACGCCAGCCATGCAATGCCGTTCCGTAGGTCGTCTTGATACTCTGATACGATGTCCCTAAGACTTGCCATCGGCAGCCCTCCTTTCTGAAAAATGGCATAAGAAAAGCAGGAAACCTTTCAAAGATTTCCTGCTCGGTGGTGCCGCCGGTGGGCGGCAAACTGTTTAGTTGTCTAAAAAGTTAATTACATATTAAGTATGGCCGCAATCGCTTCTGGTGCATCTTTGTTAATTTCATGGCCTGCACCGGGGACAATTTGCAAAGTTGCATGGGGAAGTAACTCATTTAACTTTTTCGATGCTTTTATATTGGCGCTATCTTTTTCGCCGCATACAATAGTGACAGGACAAGTAACCCCGTTTAATTGCGAAGTGAAATCTAATGACCGCATCGAGTGTGACAGCTTAATCGTATCGCTTTTTGATAATCCCATGCTATCAAAACTCTTGCTGGGCATACAGCGGAACAAGAAATTTTGAAAATCTATCAGGTATGTTGGTACTTTGTATTGTGCGCCGATTAAGACCAGCGATGCTACTTTATCCACATGACGAATAGCGAAATTGAGGGCAAGCAGCGCCCCTAACGAGAGGCCACAGATACGAAGCGGCTCTGTTATATTAGAATACTGCCGTTCCAGATCAGCTAAAATCCGGGAATAGGATGTTTCATTTCCTACTGAAGAAAAAAGCTCCGGGCACTCAACATTGGAAGTTGAAAGTTGACGGACTACCTCTTTCCAGTCTTGCGCTGTTTGCCCCAATCCGTGTAAAAGAACGGTTTTCATTTTGGGTCTGCTACATCCCCTTTCTTATGATAAAGCAAATAATCTACCCCAAAACACACAAGAGAAAGCGCAAGGGTGATCCCGCTGTTGAATATGTCAGACGTAAAATCAAACTGGACTTGTGGTAAAAAGTAAGCTGAAATATGGGTAATCGCAATCGGTACTGGTATCAAAACCAGCAGGGCAAAACCAAATGCCCGCCACAAATTTTTCCTGCATTTGCGGAAAATTCCATATATTATCCAGATTGCAGCAATCGCAATCAGCGTTATGCAAATGCCCAATGTGAATATAACTGACTTATTCAATAGCAAGGACAATATTGCCAGTAGTGGAATAGGGATGGCACTGACTACAACTAAGGTTTTCAAAACAATCTTTGTTCTGGAAATCAGGCTTGGAAGTATCATAAGCCATGCAGCTATGATTGAAACAGCGGCAATCAATGACCATGATAATCTGTCCGAAGTAAAGTAGTCGCAGATCAGGCATACACAGCCAGCAATCAACGCGGCCGCAGAAACGATTACCAAAATAATGCGCTTACCTCGTTCCGATAAATGATAATTACGTTTCTTATATGGTAACTCGTCTGGTTCGGTCATTTCATCTTTAATGAGATAGTCAGAGGACACATTGAAAATGTCGCTAAGCTGGGCTATAAAATCCAAATCAGGGAGCGATTGTCCTAATTCCCATTTTGAAATCGTCTGTCGTGTTACTGTTACCTTTTCAGCAAGTGCCTCTTGCGAAAGTCCCCGCTGCTTTCTTAATTTTTGTATTTTCTCTCCGAGGGTCATAGTGTCGTTTCCTCCTGCTATTTGATTTTGAAAAAATCATAGCAAATAAGGCGTTTTTTTTTCTACCAACACAAGCAGGAACCGCCGCAACGAACCATTGCGGTGCCGCTTTTTAACGCATAATCAGCTATTTCTTTGATTATACCAGTGTAAGCAGATTTTTGAAACATGGTAATTGTAAACATGGAGAGAAAACAGGGGTTTGGGGATATGCCCCAACAAGCAAAATCCCCGGCCCGGCAGGGGTGGCCGGGTCAGGGATTTGCCGGAAGTGTGGCTACACTTCCTATGCTTGCTGTTTTTTAGTTTTTGTCCCTCCGTTCAATACGATAGTTGACGTATTTCCCGCCGGTATCGGCTAAAAGCACCGTCCCGTCGTAGGTTTTCCCGGTTTTCATGGAGCGCAGGCCCTTTACCTTTGCCTTTCCGTCTTTAAGCAGCGCAGCGGCGATTTTCGGCGTGAACGTCTTGCCCCGTTCCTCAAAAAATCGGTCATTCTTCCACATGACAAACTGGCAGGCCCGGTTTCCGCAGTAGTAGTTCTTCTTGCCCTCGTAGACAGCTTCGCCGCAGCGGGGACACTTGCCGATAGCCACGCGCTCGGCCTGAAACAACTTCTGCGCGTCCTCGCTGATCTGCGAATAGCCGGAAATCAGGCCCCGCGTCATTTCCTCAATGCCAGCCATGAAGCCCTCCGGGTCAGCCTCGCCCTTGGCAATGGCCGTCAGCTTGGTTTCCCATTCAGCGGTGAGCTGGGGAGAGGTCAGCACATCCGGCAGGACGCAGGCAAGGTTGTGGCCGTCCTTGGTGGGAAGAAGCTGCTTGCCTTTCCGTTCCACAAATCCCATCTGCACCAGCTTTTCCAGAATGGAAGCGCGGGTGGCCGGGGTTCCCAATCCCTGCCGCTCGGCGTCCTCCGGCATATTCTCGGCCCCGGCCCGTTCCATAGCCGACAGAAGCGTGTCCTCGGTGTAGGGCTTCGGGGGCGTGGTGAAATGCTCGGTGACGGAAGCCTCTACCTTGTCAAAGGTCTGGCCCTCGGTGATCTCCGGCAGCTCCCGCGCCAGCTCCGGCGCGTCCTCGTCGGCGTCGGTCTTGAACGACGCCCTGAAACGGCGGTCAATCTCTTTCCAGCCGGGCGTCAGGATGGTTTTGCCCTTGGCGGTAAACTCTTTCCCGGCGCAGGTGAATGTGGCGGTGACGGCCTCAAACACATGGGGCGCGGCCACAGCACACAGCAGCTTGCAGCACACAAGGGACAGCAGTTTCTTTTCGCCCTCGGTCAGCCCGTCAAAGCCTTTTTGCACAAACTCCATCGTGGGGATGATGGCGTGGTGGTCGCTCACCTTTTTGCTGTTCAGCACCCGGCCAAACTGCGGGGCAATGTCAAGGCCCGCCGCAAAAGGAAGCAGCGGCCACAGGCCGGACACGATGCTTTCCGCCGCAGGCTGCATATCGTCGGTAAGATACTGGCTGTCGGTGCGGGGATAGGTCAGCAGCTTCTTTTCATAAAGCTGCTGGGCATAGTCAAGGGTCTGCTTGGCGGTAAATCCAAACAGGCGGTTGGCCTCCCGCTGCAACGTCGTGAGGTCGTAGAGGCGGGGCGGCTGCTCCGTCTTTTTCTCACGCTTCACCGATACACAAACGGCCTGCGCTCCTGCACAGGCCGTCTTTGTGGCGTCGGCGTCGGCAGCACTGGAAAAGCGGTCGCTGGCCGCCTCCATGCCGCCCGCCGCGATATGGACAACGTGATATTTCTCTTTCTTGAAATCGCTGATCTTGGCCTCCCGGTCAACCAGCATTTTCAGGGTAGGCGTCTGCACCCGGCCCACAGTCAGGGTCTTGTGGTAGAGGATAGAGAAAAGCCGTGTCGCGTTGATCCCCACCAGCCAATCGGCCTGCGCCCGGCACAAGGCCGATTGATACAGGTTGTCATAGTCGGCCCCCGGTTTCAGGTTGGCAAAGCCCTCCCGGATGGCGGCGTCCTCCATGCTGGAAATCCAAAGCCGCTTGAACGGCTTTTTGCAGCCCGCCATCTGGTAGACGAAACGGAAAATCAACTCCCCTTCGCGCCCGGCGTCAGTGGCGCACACAAGGCCGTCCACATCGGGGCGCTCCATCAGGGAACGTAAGACTTCAAACTGCTTTTTCTTCTCGTCCGGGATGATGTACTGCCATTCCTGCGGCAAAATCGGCAGGTCGTCATAGGCCCATTTCTTATAGCGGGGGTCGTAGGCCCCGGCGTCGGCAAGGGAAACAAGGTGGCCGATGCACCAGCTCACCAGATAGCCGTTTCCCTCCATGTAGCCGTCCTGTTTTTTGTTGGCTCCGATCACGCCCGCAATGCTGCGGGCGACGCTCGGCTTCTCTGCAATTACAAGAATATGTGAAGTCATAATTATTCATCCTCCTTTTTCGGTTCATCTTCATCCAGCAGGTAATCGTCTAACGGTCTGGCTTCCACCTCGCCGGTGCCGTCGTCCACCTCCGGGGCCGGTTCGTCCTCGTCGTCGTCCTCGTCCTCCCCGAAGTCGTATTCGTCCAGATCGTCATTGCCCTTGGTACTGGCTTTCGGCTTCTTAAACTTGAAGAAGTAAAGGGCCGCGCCGCCGCCAATGAGCAGCACCACAAGGAACACAATCAGGCCGCCCATGCTGTTTCCGGCTTCTTCCGGCTCGGCGGTTTCTGCCGGTTCCTCGGCCTCCGGCGCTGCACCCACACAGGCGGTCAGGTTATTTTTGCAGACCGGGCAGGCGGTGTTGACGGCCCCGGCCTCGCATTTCTCCGCACAGGTGCAAACCTCCGGCTCCGCCTCGCCGTCCTCCAACAGTGCTTGCAGGTCGGCGTCGTCCACTTGGTTGAGGAAATGGACGGATGTTTCCTTGTCCTCGTTGGCCCGGTCGATCAGGATATAAAAATAGTTGCCTGCCTTGGTGGTAACGGTGATAAGCTGTTTATCGCCGTAGAAATCATCCACCAGTGCGGCGTTGCCCTCCGGGGTGACGGGTACGCCCTCCGGTTCCATTTCAATCCCCCCGGTGGTGGGTTCCTCGGTTTCCTCCGGCACTTCTTCCGGGGCCTCCGTGGTTTCCGGCAGCGGTTCCGGGTCGGGGTCAACGCCCCCGGCAAAGGCGGTGGTGGAAAAGGCCGCGAAGCACAGCATAACGGCCAGCGTCGCGGCAAAGGTACGGATGATTTTCTTATTCTTCATCGGCATTGTCCTCCTGTTCAAACTCCGGCTGCGGGGCTGGGGGTGCCTGCAAAGCGCCACCGCGTACAAAGGCGGCAAATTCCTCCGGCGTCATGTTCAGGCCGCGCACAAGCTGGACGATCTGCAAATTTTCCTGTTCGGTCTTTGCCGCTTCCAGCTCCCGAAGCTGCTTTTGCAGCTCCGCGATCTTGGTCTTGGTTTTCTGAATATCCCGTTCGATACGGTCAAGTTTGTTGGTTGCCATAGTCAAAAACTCCTTTCGTCAATGGATTGTTCATAGCGATATTTCATCTGCGCGGGGTAAAGGTCAGCGGCAGGTCGGCGGCTTCCCGTCCAGCGTTTTCCGCCAGCCAGTCCCGCGCATTTCCATCCGGCGGCCCGCAGGCTTGCGCCGCTTTCCGTGTCGAGAATGTAGGTGATGATTTTCCGATAGCCCATAGCCCGCGCCGCCCGCCATGCGGCGGCATAAAGGAAGCTGCAAGCGTTCTTGGTGCCGTCTGTACAAAGCCGGTTGACTTCCAGCGTCAGGCCATTGTCCAGATAGCGGCTTACAGGCCGCCCCACAATGGCGACGCCAGCCAGCCGTCCGTCTGCCATGCAGCCGATAGAAAACTTATGGCCGACAACCGGCTTATGGTGCCGGTGGTAACGGGCGACAAAGGCGTTGGCCTCGGAGAGTGAAACAGGGGTCAGGCTCAACATAGGCCGTCCCCCTTATGGCAGTCTGCCGTAGCAGTAAAGATGTTGCTGCCAGTAGCTTGAATTAAGGTTCGTGTAACTGATGGGATCGCCGCAATGCAACATGACAGAATTACCCACATACAGCCCCACATGGGACACGCCGGGGGTGTCGTAGGTGCCGACGAAAAACACAAGGTCGCCGGGCTTGGCCTGATCCGCCGTGACAGGGGTGCAGATGTTGTAAAGGCCCTGCGCCGTCAGGCGGCCCACGTTCCAGCCGGAATGATTGATTACCCAACTGATAAAGCCGGAACAATCAAAGCTGGTGCTGGGTGAGCTGCCGCCCCACACATAGGGATAGCCCACATATTTATCCGCCTCCGCAATCATGGCCGCAAAGGTTTCATCCTCCAAAGCCTCCGGGGGGATTTCATAGTAGGTCGGCTCCTTGACGGTGGAAGCGTTGGGATAGCTGCCAGAGGGGAACAGGTCGGGCCGGTTGCCTAACGTCTGCATATAGGCGGCGTAGAAGCTCAACTGTTCCTCGTTCATAATGGAAACAGGCAGGTGGGACAGGTCGTTGTTTACCAGTTTCACGTTGCAGATGTAGTAGGTGTACGGCACTTCCACGGTGTAGGTGTTGCCCTCGCTGTCCGTCCTCGTTTCGGTGCGGTAGCGGGTTTCCGTTTCAATGGTCTGCGTCAGGGTGTATTGCAGCCCAAACAGCCGGTCAAGGTCGCCCTGTACTTCATCCAGCGTGTAGGCCCCGCCGTGAAGCGCCGACAGGATAGAGGTCAGCACATAGGGGTCATGGCCGATGTCGTCCAGATCATAGCGGTACTCGTCATAGCCGGGGTGCAGGCTTTCGTAGTTGTCAAGCTCATGCTGCAAGTCGGCCTCCAACTCCGCGTAGGCGGCTTCGGCCCCCAGCATATCCGCGTCCTCGGACAGATAGGACGTGGCCGCAAGCCCCGTCCCGGTGCCGCCAAACATGGCGGTGCAGGATTGCAGGCCGCCCATAATCATCAGCAGCAAAAGGCCCACGCCGCCGATCACCAGCGCCCCTTTCCAGTGGCGGGCCACAAAGGACGCGGCCTTTTCACTTTTCTTTGCGGCTTTTTTCGCGGCTGCGGCGCTGGCCTGCGCGGTCTTGGCGGCGGCTCCCGCCGCGCCCTGTGCCGTCTGGCCTGCGGCCCTCGCTGCCTTGGCGTAGTCCCGCTTGATTTTCTGTTTCTGCCAGAACCGGGACACGGGATTGCTCACCGCCTGCGCCATTTCCGGGTTATCCCGCAAGGATTTCTGGTAGATGTACTCGGCGTTGGCGGCAATGGATTTCCGTTCCGCCTTGGCTGCGGCCCGGTAGGGTTTGAGCTTATGGCGGCGGATGCCGCTGCGGATGGCCTTGCCCGCCTGCCGTTCGGCAAGTTCCTCCCCTTTGTGGCCGCCCTCCACGCCCACGTTTTCATGCTCGACTTCGTGGATTTTGCCGTGGACGAACAGCCCGGCTTCCTGAACCGGGCGGCTCATGGGGTTGGGCTTTAGCTGGGGCGCGGGCTTCTCCACCTTATCAAAGCGCAGCTTGGTTCTGGCCCTGCCGGATGCCTCGTCATAGACGGTTTCCTTGGTGACAACGCGCTTTTTCGGCAGCGCGTCTTTGGCGGCGTCCAGCTTATCCGCCTGTTTTTCTGCCTTGCGGACGTACTTGGAAAGCCGGGGGTCGGCCCGTTCTGCGGCGGTAAATTGCAACCGGGAAGATGGCCGGTGCAGGGCTTCGCCTGCCTCCGTCACCACGTCCCCGGCGTCCTTGGCCGCCTGTTTCGCCTTGTGGCGGTCGCGGATGTCCCCGGCCCGTTCCAGTACCTTTTCCGCAGCGCCGCCCGGCTCGGCGGTATATTCCTGCTCGGCCTCCCGGCTGGACACGTTGACGCTCTCGCCGGTGGTCTGGTTATCCAGCGTCAGCCCGTCGCGGGTCATGCGCTGCGTCACCTTGTCACGGGGTTTTAAGGGCTTCATGGCGGTTCACCTCCTTTGGCGGCTCTGTGCCTCATACCGTGGCCCCCTCGCCTAAGCGGGTCGTCATAATCCTGTAAAGCTGGGTGTTCTGCGGGATGGGGTTCTTAAAGGGCAGGATCACATTTTCGTAAATCAAAAGCCCCTCGCCGGGTTCCGAATTGTCCACATACCGTAGCTGCTGCGGGGAAATGTTCAGCCGTTCCGCAAGGATTTTTCGGTCGCCGGACGCCTGATTTAACAGGCAGATGAAGTCGCTGTTCTCCAAAATGTTCTCAATCTCCGGGGAAGAAAGCAGGTCTTTCACGTTCTGCGTCGCACCTGTCGGGACGCCGCCCCATTTTCGGAAACGCTTCCAGATTTCACAGCTAAAGGCCGCCGTCTGTTCCTCCCGCAAAAGCAAATGGAACTCGTCGCAGAAGTACCACGTCGCCTTGCCTTGGCTACGGTTCTGGGTCACGCGGCCCCAAATCTGGTCTTGGACAATGAGCATCCCCAGCTTTTTGAGCTGCTTGCCTAATTCCTTAATGTCAAAGGCCACAATGCGGTTTTCAATGTTGACGTTGGTGCGGTGGTTAAACACGTTCAGGCTGCCGTTCACATACAAATCAAGGGCCTGCGCCACCCGGTCGGCCTCCGGGATATGCTGCGCCACAAGCGCCGCGTGGAGATCGGACAGGATCGGCATATTTTCCGGGCGGGGGTCTGCCAGATAGGGCCGGTAGATCACCTGCACCGCCCGGTCAATCACCGTCTTTTCGATGGCTTCCAGCCCGTTCTTGCCGCCCATGACAAGCTCACAGAACGACAGCACGAAGTCGGATTTTAAGGCCAGAGGGCTTTCATCCTCCGAATAATTCAGGTTGATGTCCAACGGGTTCACATAGGATTTGCTGGTGGGCGACAGCTTCACCACCTGTCCGTGGAGCCGCTGCACAAGGGGGTAATACTCGGCCTCCGGGTCACAGATATACACGTCGTCCTGCGTACAGAGGAACACGCTCAAAATCTCGGATTTACAGCTCATGGACTTGCCGCTGCCGGGCGTCCCCAGCTTCAAACCGTTGGGGCAGCGCGCCCGTTTCCGATCCAGCATAATCATGTTGCCGGTCTTGGCGTTGATGCCGTAATACATGGCGTTGCCGCCCTGAAAAAGCTCCTGCGTCACGAACGGCACGAACACGGCCACGCTGGAAGTCGTCAAAGAACGCTCGATCTTGATGTGGCTGGCCCCCAGCGGCAGGCTGCTCATAAGGCCCTGTTCCTGCTGGTAGTCCAGCCGGACAAGGGAATTGTTGTATTTCTGCGCCACGCCAGAGGCCCAGAAGATTTCGTTCTCCAACTTCTGCCGGGTGTCGGCGGTGTTCAACACCAAAAAGGTAAGCTGGAACATCCGTTCATTGCGGCTCTGCAAAGTCTTTAACAGCTCCTTGGCGTCCTGCCCGTAGGTGGCAAGGTCGCTGGGAAGAATGTCCATGTCATAGCCGCTGCGAACGGCCCGTTTCTGCTCCTGTATCTTCATGGCGTCAAGGTCGGTGATTTTCCGCTTGACGGTTTTAATGGCCTCCCCTTGGTCGATGGCCTGCACATGGAGATTGACGACAATGCCGTTTTCCGTATTCAGGAAGTCGGCCAGCATTTCGTCCGACAGCTCCGGGGAGAGGATTTGCAGGAAGCTCACGGCCCCGTACTTGCCGCCCAGCCCGAACATCCGGGCATTTCCGAAGCGGAACGAGGACGGGGCAATGAAATCCTTGGTGGAAAGCCCCGACGGGGCCAGCCACTTCCAGTCAAAATGAAACGGTTCCCCGTCCGGGTGGAAGATACTGTGCATGACTTCCAGCCGTTCTTTCGCGTCCAGCACCCATGCCACGGCCCCCATCGTGCGGAAGTACCCCAGCAGGTCGGTTTCAATCCGGCGCAAGCGGGCGCGGGCCATTTTCAGGTTGTCGGCCTCAATGGTGAACGTCAGGAACTTGCGCTTTTGCAGGCCGTTGTTGCCTTTCACAAGCTGGTCTTGCAGGATGCCGGTGTACTCGGCCCGGATGTCGTCGAAGTCGTCCCCCTGCGCCCTGATCTCAAAGCTCTTGGCGTACTGCTTGGGGTCGATCTTGCGGTTGACAAAGGAAAACTGGACGTGGATGGAAGCGTCCAGATAGTTGTAAAGGTCGCACAGGTTTTCAAAGACAGCGGTTTTCGTGTCGGCCTGCGCGAGCTGATAGCTGATGTCGGCAAACTCGATGCACTTGCTGAACGTGTTGGCCGTCACCCGGCACACGCCGTCCTGATACATGGCCTCATAGGGGATGCTGTCCTGCGCCGAATGGGGCCTGCCGTCGCCCTTATATTTGCGGATGATGGCCTGAATTTCTTTCTTTTCGGCGCGGGTGAGCTTTACCGGCGTCTTTGGCTGCGGCTCTTGCTTTTGCTTTTTGGACAATGGCATTTACCTCCTTTTCCATTTGATGCTGCCGCACAAGGGCAGAGTAAGCGTTGTTGGTCTGGTAGGGCCTCTCCTTTGGCTGGATGAAGCTGCACTGGATGATCTGCCATACCACCACTTCAAGGGGCTGGCCGTGGCGTTCGTACAGGGCCAGCAGGAAGCCGGGGAGCATGGCGAATACCATAATCAGCGCGGCGGCGCTGGTGGGGACGCGCCCCCGGATCAATAAAAAAAGCGGGACGCCTACAAGAAGCGCACCGCCAAAACAGATCAGTTGCCGTTTCGTCAGTCCCAGTACCACCTTGGATTTCACGCGGGTTAAATCCTTGGGTACAGTCACATAAGCCAATCAAATCACCTCGTTTCTTTCAAAAGTCATGTCAGGGTCAGGTCGCTTGTTACCTCGTTGCCCCACACATCCCAGCCCGGCGTTTTCTGCCGGGCAAACAGCTCCACGCGGGAGAGGTCGCCCGCCAGCTCCACGATCTTGTCACGGGTCACGTCCGGCTTTTTGCTGTGTTCCTCCACCGGGGAGATAATGAACTGGTGGACACCGGCGCTGTGGCGTTTGGGCCTGCCGCGTTTGGCAAGCAGGCAGATTTCCGCATTGCCCCGCGTCCAGTAGCCCAGCCCATAAAACCATGTAGGACTTTTCTTGTTCCGTTTGAGCCAGACAAAGGCCACGGTCTTGAACGTAAAGCCCCATGCCTTGATAAGCTGCAATGCCTCCGGGAGCTGCGGGAACGTAGCCCACAAAAACAGCAGGCAGTCCTTTTTTGCCAGCTTTCCCACTGGCAGGGCGCACAGCTCGTCAATGCTCATGGTGGGATAGTGATGCTCCGCCGCCCCTGTTCGTTTACACTCATACCGCCACGGCGGATCGGCGTATATGATGTGATATTTCTGTGGTTCCTCGATAAGTCTTTTTCCTCCTGCGTAAAAATTTCAACGTCAATGGGCTGTGAAAACTGCCTTACTGATGCTGCCGGTCTTGAACAGGCAGAAGCACAAAAGCACCGTGTAGCCCATGCAGCCCCAAATCGCGCCGGAAATGTCCTCCGCCGTCCCGATTTCCTGTATCAGCACCGCATAGATGCCGACGACAACCATAATCAGGAACGCTTGGAAGCCCAGCGCCAAAAGGGATTTCAGATAGTTTTGGCCCATGCCGCGCCACTCCGCGTTTCCCAGCGTGGCAAGGGGGATCGGCCCCAGCGCGGTCACGGCGTATATTTCAATCATTCTCCCGTAGGTCACAAGGAAAATGCAGATGGATAGAATGTTCATCGTCAGCCCCACAACAAGGGTCTGGAACCATAAGCCCAGCAACGGCCCAATGTCCATTGCTTCAAGGCGGCTTTCCAGATCGGGGAGCAGCGTGTCAAAGTCAATGCTGGTTTCTCCGATGATTACCCCGGCGCTCTGGTTGACGACGGCTTGTGTGGCATCGAAAACGCCCATGACGATATTCCATGTGTTCGTCACAATGAGGATGGCGAAGGCAGATTTGAACATCCAGCGAAAGAACATGGAGCTGTCGAAGTCGTGCATATTGTTTTTCTCGACAATCATCTCGATCAGCTCATAGCACATGACAAGGGCAAGGATGGCCGCCGCTATGGGGACAATCACCGTTTCGGACAGGGATTGCAGCATACTAAAAATGCCGCCGTTCCATGCCTGCGGCGTCGTCCCCACGTCGGAAGCGATTTCCCCGACTTTGGTATTTACCGTGTTGAACAGGCCGGAGAGGTTGCCCATAATGCCGTCAATTAAAATGCCTTTCAGCCAATCCCCAATGAGATCACCTATCATGCGGGTACACCTCCTTTCCCGCGCCCTCCCGGTTCAAACGAGAGGGCGCGGCGGGGTTTATTTCAGGTTTCATGTCGTGTCAGTGGTTACGGTTCGGACAGGGATGGGGCCATCAGCCCAGCAGCCCGGACAGCAGGGGAACGAGGGTCAGGCCGATCAGGGCGACACCACCGCCCGCGACAAGCTGCTTGACGCCCTGCGATTTGGATGCCGGGTTATCCTGCCCGTAACCTTCCAGCAGGTTCACGCCGCCCCACACGCAAAGGGCACCGCCGAGGCCGATCACGATAGTCTGTAAAGTGTCAACAGCAGAGTTGAAAAATTCCATACATTTACCTCCATAAATTCAGATTGTGATGTGGTTTTGGGTACAAAAAAGCTGCCGGTCATATCCAGCAGCACGTCACAATCCGCAGGCGGCCCGGAGTTATTGGCCGTCCAGCCATTTCAGCATGGCAAGCGCGTAAATTTCGCCCCATGCTTCCAGCACTTTGCGGTTTGCCTCTGCCACCAGCTCTTTTATTTCGGCGTCAGTCGGCATTACGAAACCATGATCGAGCAACCACCGCGCAGCAAGGGCGGCGCAGGTGATATTTCGATAGATTTCTTTCTCCGCATTGAAATAGTCCGCAAATGTCAGTTCGTCCGAGTGTTCCATAGGGGCAGGCTCCTTTCTATGCCAGCCGCCTTATTCGGCGGCCATATCTTCATCCGACAGGTCAATGTCGTACAGCTCAAAGGTTTCCGCCTCTGATACCACGCGCTTTTTCCGGCGGCGCATGGACGACAAATATCTGTCCACGTCAAAGGTGTTCTTCTTGTCGGCGTCGGAAAGGTATTTATACCGGGGATGCTTGGTGATGTCGTATTTCTCACTGAAAAACGGCCTCACGCCGCGCACCTGCAAAATACACTTGCCTCCGTCCATCGTTGCAATCTCGTCTTGGCTCATCAGCTCCTTTCCCAATTTTTGATAGTTCAGTCCGTGGGAAGTCTGCGCGCCCCGGTTCTCGCTTTGGTTGTAGCTGTCGATAGTTTCTTTCCCCAGCACGTCAGCGATCTCCTTGGCGTTTTTGCCCCGCCCACTAAGGAAAAGCGTACAATCGCAGTTGTCGGAAATGATTTCCGCAGCGTCCTTGTAAATCGCCTTTAACTGCGACTGGCTTTGCAGAATGATGGATGCCGAAATTTCACGGCTTCGGATGGTGGCAATGAGCTTGTCAAAGTTCGGTATCTGGCCGATGTTCGCAAACTCGTCCAAAATCATCCGTACATGGACGGGCAGCCGCCCGCCGTATTTATCATCGGCCCGGTCACAAAGCAGGTTGATAAGCTGGCTCTGTACCATTGCCAGAATGAAATTGAAAGTGGTGTCGGTGTCGCTCATTATGAGGAACAGCGCCGTTTTCTCGTCCCCGATGGTGTCAAGTTCCAGCTCGTCGTCCTCCATCAGCTCCCGTACCTCCCGGATGTCAAAGGGCGCTAAACGTGCGCCGCAGCTAATCAAAATCGAGGAACGGGTCTTGCCAGCGGATAAGAGGAATTTCTTGTACTGGCGCACAGCAAAGTGATCCGGGTCTTTTGCTTCCAGCCGTTCAAACATCTGGTCTACCGGGGATTGAAATTCCGGGTCGTCCTCGCGGGCTTCACTGGCGTTTATCATTTCAAGCAGCGTCGTGAAGTTCATTTCCTCGTCCGGCGCTTCGTACCAGATATAGCCGATCAGGGCCGAATACAGCAGCCGTTCCGACTTTATCCAAAAATCTTCCGCGCTCTTTTCGCCCTCGCCCTTGGTATTGCAGATCAGCGTGTTTACCAGCTTCAAAATGTCTTTCTCGCTGTGGATGTAGCGGAACGGGTTATACCGCATACTCTTGGAAAAGTTAATGGTATTCAGCACTTTCACCCGGTAGCCGCTGCGCTGCAAAAGCTGGCCTACCTCACCGATCAGGCTGCCCTTGGGGTCGGTTATCACAAATGAGGTCGGGTAGTCCTTGGACACGCATTGCATAAGGTTGGGCTTCACAAAAAATCTCGTCTTGCCGGAGCCGGAACCGCCGATTACCAGAACATTTTTATTTCTCGCGGTTTTGGGGTCTTTGGGCCTGTTGTTCATGGTGAGCCGTTCCGTCTGCGTCAGCAGAATGTTGTTGTCAAAGTTGGGGTCGATGTACGGGGCAATATCTTTGGCCGTCCCCCAACGGGCGCTGCCGTATTCCTCGCCCTTGCGGTATTTCTTGGCGTTCTTGCTTTTGCAGTACACCATGAGCCGCAGGGCGGCGGCACCGGCGACGCCAATCAACAGGTCAAAAGGGTGGATGCTGGGGGCGGCGTTTGCAAAGGCCGCCGAACAGCCGTCCATGAAGTGCAGCAGCTTTTCCGACAAGTCCACGCCTGCCGCCAGCCGGTATGCCTGCCCCAGCTTCCCGAACAGATAAACGAAAATCAGGTACGGGAGATTGGACAGGATCAGCTTTTTTACTTCTGGTTTCACAGTGACAGCCCCCTTTCCTTGACTTTCTCCTTGGCCCGCTGCTGCGTTTTAGCCGCAGCCTTTTGTTTCAGGGCGGATAGGGTCTTTCGGATTGAGGGCCGTTCCTCCCGGCTCAACTTCTTGGCCGTGAACTCCTTGAACGCCTGTTCCAGATTGTCGGCCTGCTTGGTCTTGAAAATCACGATATAGCGCGGCGGGTGGGTGGAACTGTCTTTCCGCAGCGTGTAGTCAATATCGTATTTCTTGGCGCAGGGCTTGAACAGGCCAATATTCGCGTCGGTGATTTCGATGTTGGAGAGGGCCGAACCGTCCTTTTTGAGCTGCCGCAGGCTTTGGTGGCCGTGGTGGGCTTTGGCTTTGCCCTTTTGCCGGGCGGCCAGAAATTTCTTCATGGCCGCTTGCAGCACTTGGCCGGTCAGCTTCCCGGTTTTCACCGCTAACGCTATGGTTTTCTGGTCTACTTCTTCCTGCAACTGCTATCCCTCCTTTGGAAGTCCAGCAGGCAGGCGGCGGGATGGCTTAAATCCGCACCCGCAGGCCGGAAAGGTCGTCGGCGCGGATGCCTACCAGATACCAGTCCTCGGCCATTTCAATGCGGGTAGGCTTCCACCTGCCGCCCACCATCACGTCAAAGGTTTCCCCACAGTGCAGCCCGCCGTAGTAGTCCGCAAGGTCAAAACGGATGTCGTAGCGGTCTGCCTGCTCGTCAAAAATCAATGCACCCTGTTTCATCGGGCCGTCCTCCTTTCAGATTTTCCCGGTCGCCATATCATGGGCCACAAGGGAAGAATAGTAATTCCCAATCGTGGACGGGGCGTTGAACAGCGCCGCCCGTAGGTACTGCTTGATGTTTCGGATTTCCGTGGTATTCCTGTTCAGGCAATCCAGCACAAAGCGGATATGTTCGCTGTCCAGCTTCATAAACTTGGATTTCACCAGCTCCGCCGGATAGTCGTCACCGGCAATGCGGATGGTCTTGCGCCGGGTACAGACGGTTTCAAGGATCAGGTCTACAATCTCGTCCAGACGGTCGCCGTCATAGGGCAGATCGGATTTCAGAATGTCATAGCTGATGTTGTCCTTGATAATTTCCTCATACACCCGGTATGCCTCATTCGCTTCCTTTCGCTTCCGTTCCGGCGGCTGTGCCGCCTTGCCCTCCGCAGGAGAGGGGTTTGGGGAAAGGATAGGAATGGAATGGGTACTTGATGGATCAGTAGTTAATGGGTCTTTAGTTTGTATATCTTTATTTAATTGCGTTGGATTTCCCGATACCGGGTTTTCCGACGTTGGACTATCCGATGTTGGATTTTCCAACACCGGGTTTTCCAATCCCGGCTGTTCTTCCTCCGCTGCCTCTGGCCGGGGCTGCGGCTGTTCGTAGATGGTATAAACCATGTCGGCCATCTTGCCCTTGCCGTCCCGGTTCTGCTGGCGGGTGATATACCCGGCCTTTTCCAGCTCCCACACCGCCGTCCGTATGGCGTCGATGCTTTCCCGGTTGATAAGAGACAAGCCTTTCAGTGTGTAGTCCCAATCTTCCGGCAGGGACAGCATTTGCGAAAGCAGGCCCTTGGCTTTCAGGGACAGGTCTTTGTTCCGCAGGTGGTGGTTGCTCATTACCGTGTAGCCCCGGTTCTTCTCCACACGAAAAACTGCCATTTCGTCGTCAACTCCTTTCACTTGGAATTTCACCGCGTCAAGGGCGGTGAGCTTGCCCGGCTGGTAAGGGCACTCTGCGTAAACGCAAAACTGATATTTCCAGTCGGGACGGTAGAAACGGCAGTCGCCGCAATCCTCCGGCGCTCCGGCGTCGCCGCTGTCGTAGTGGTCGAAGCCGGGCTTGCCTTGCATAAGGCTCTCAAAGGCGCGGTCGCCGCCGGATGTGAAATACATGGCGTCGCCTCCTTTCGGCTCTGGGAATAAAAAAGACGCCTTTCTCGTTGCAGACTAACGAAAAAAGCGTCTTAGTGTGATTATAGAGCCGTTTAATTGTCTTTAGATTTTTTGAAAAGTCCCGTATTTATGCGGGTTTGCGCCGGTTGTGCTAATGGGAACGAGGCTACCGCTTTTGCCGACCCGGACAATGAAGCAAAGGTGCAGGCAGCCTTTGCTCAGCTTGCCAAGGGCAAAACCGTGCTGATGATCGCACACCGTCTGTCCACCGTAGCCAACGCCGACTGCATCTATGTGGTGCAGGATGGGCAGATTGTGGAATCCGGCACAAAGGACGAACTGTGCGCGCAGAACGGCCTGTTTGCCCGGATGTGGCAGGACTATCAGGCCTCGGTGCAGTGGAAGGTCGCAAAGGAGGGGTAAGGAATGATCGAAAAAATTCAACACGCCACAGCCAGCTCCCCGGAGGGCGCAAAGGGGCTTGTAAAGGGCGTTCTGGCCTGTGCGTTCCAGAACATGGCGTTCATGCTGCCCACCGGGCTGCTGTATCTTCTGGTAAAAGACCTGCTGGCAGGCTCTACGAGTGAGAGAAGTACCTTTTATCTGCTGGGATGCGTTGCCTGCTTTGCACTGATTTTACTGACCACATGGTTCCAGTACAACGGCACCTATTTTACCACCTATAAAGAGAGCGGCACCCGCCGCCTGACCCTTGCAGAGCGGCTGCGGAAGCTGCCTCTGTCCTTTTTCGGCAAGCGAGACCTTGCCGACCTGACAAGCACCATCATGGCGGACTGCGAGGTACTGGAAAAGGACTGCTCCCACTTCATCCCCGGTCTGTTCGGCTCCCTCATTTCCACGGTGCTCATTGCCCTGAGCCTGTTCGCCTTTGAGTGGCGGATGGCACTGGCGGCTCTGTGGGTCATTCCGGTATCCGCTGCCATCGTGGTGGGCAGCTATCGGGTACAGGATAAGGTGCAGGCCAGGACCATGGCGGCGAAAATGGCCTGTGCGGACGGTATTCAGGAGTACATCGAGACTCTCCGGGACCTGAAAGCCAGCAATGCGGAGCAGCAGTATCTGTCCGGCCTTTCCGGCAAAATTCGGGCAGTGGAAAAGCAGTCTATTGTGGCAGAGCTGGAAACAGCGCTGTTTGTGTCCTCCGCCGGCATGGTGCTCAAGCTGGGCATTGCATCGGTGGCGCTCACCGGTTCGGTGCTGCTGGTGCAGGGCAGCATCGACGTACTGACCCTGTTTCTGTTCCTGATGGCGGCATCCCGGATGTACGACCCCATGCAGGGGGCTTTGCAGAATCTGGCGGCGGTCATCGCCATGCGTACCAATGTGGGGCGGATGAATGAGATTCTGGACGCTCCCCTGCAGACCGGCAGCGAGCAGCTGACCAATCAGGGCTGCGATATCGTGTTCGACCATGTGGGCTTTGCCTATGACTCCGGTGAAGCGGTGCTGCGGGATGTCTCCTTTACCGCAAAGCAGGGGGAGGTTACGGCGCTGGTGGGCCCCTCCGGCAGCGGCAAGACCACTGTTTCCCGGCTGGCAGCACGGTTCTGGGATTACCAGAAGGGCAGTATCACCGTGGGCGGCATGGATGTCTCCCGAATCGACCCGGAAAAACTCATGAGCCTGTATTCCATCGTCTTTCAGGATGTGACCCTGTTTGACAACACAATCCTCGAAAACATCCGTCTGGGGCGCAAAGGTGCCACCGACGAGGAGGTCCTTACGGCGGCAAAGCTGGCAAACTGCGAGGAATTTGCCGAGAAGCTGCCGGACAAGTGGAACACCAATATCGGCGAGAATGGCTGCGCTCTTTCCGGCGGTGAGCGTCAGCGCATTTCCATCGCCCGTGCTTTTCTGAAGGATGCGCCCATCATTCTGCTGGACGAGGCCACCGCAAGTCTGGATGTTGAGAACGAAACGGCGATTCAGGAGGCTCTGTCCCGCCTCATCAAAAACAAGACCGTTCTCATCATCGCTCACCGGATGCGTACCGTGGCAGGTGCAGACAAGGTTGTTGTGCTGAAGGATGGCATCGTAGCGGAGCAAGGCAGACCGGATGAGCTTTATGCTCGGAACGGATTGTATGCGCACATGGTTGATTTGCAATCAGCAAGTCAGAATTGGACGATTTAAAGCTATAATAAGAGAAAGCTGTTTCAAAAGGATGCTCTGTCATGGGATAGAACATCCTTTTTGAATACCGTTCAGCCGAAATTTGTACAGGAGTCCATCATAAAAATGACATTCTATAAACCTATTGCAATAGGATGAAAAGTATGGTATATACATTATACGAAACATTGCTTTGAAATGAACACTCTACCGTCCATTGATGCATAAAAGAGAGGTGCTTGCCATGACCGCCGTGATCTATGCCCGCTATTCATCGGATAACCAGCGCGAAGAATCCATTGAAGGCCAGATTCGTGAATGCACTGCCTATGCGGAAAAGAACGGCATCACCATCGTCAAGCACTACATTGACCGTGCTATCTCTGCCAAGACGGACAACCGCCCGGAGTTTCAGCAGATGATTAAGGACAGTGACAAGAAGCTGTTTGACATCGTGCTGGTCTGGAAGTTGGATCGTTTTGCCCGGAACCGCTACGACAGTGCCCGGTACAAGACCCAGCTGAAGAAGAACGGTGTCAAGCTCATGTCTGCCACCGAGATCATCTCCGAGGGACCGGAGGGCATCATTCTGGAATCGGTGCTGGAAGGTTATGCCGAGTATTATTCCGCTGACCTTGCCGAGAAGGTCGTGCGTGGACAGACCGAGAACATCCTGAAAGGACGCTGCAACGGTGGTCGTGGAACCTTTGGTTACACGCTGGATTCGGAACGGAAGTTCCATATTGACCCTCTCACCTCGCCTTTTGTGCTGGAATCGTTCAAGAAGTACAATGAAGGCTCCACCATGAAGGAGATCCGGGACTGGCTGAACGAAAACGGCATCAAGAACCCGGTGGGCGGTGCGTTTACCTATAACAGCGTCGAACATATGCTCAAAAACCGGCGGTACATCGGAGAACTGAAATTCCGGGATGTGGTCGTACCGGATGCTATCCCGCCCATCATTCCGCTGGAACTGTTTGAGGATGTGCAGGAGAAAATCGCCAAAAACAAGAAAGCCCCTGCCCGTAGAAAGGCAGAGGATGACTACCTGCTCACCACCAAGCTGTTCTGCGGCTACTGTGGGGCGTTGATGTTTGGCGAAAGCGGCACAAGCCGGACGGGTGAAGTCCACCGCTACTATAAATGTGCCACTGCCAAAAAGCACAAGGGCTGCAAGAAAAAGACCGTCCGTAAACAGTGGCTGGAAGATCTGGTGGTCAACCAGACGATGCAGCTTGTCAAAGACGATGCCGCCATGGAATCTATCATCGCCAAGGTGATGGAACTGCAAAACAAGGAGAACACCAACATTCCCCTCTATGAGAAACAGCTTCGGGATGCTGAATCTGGTATCCAGAATATGCTCAATGCGATTCAGGCCGGTATCCTGACCAGCTCCACCAAGGAGCGGCTGGAGCAGCTGGAAGAAACCAAGCGTGAGCTTGAAACCCGCATTGCGGAAGAGAAGCTGGCAAAGCCCAAGGTCACGGAGGAGTTCATCCGGTTCTGGCTGCTGCGGTTCCGTAAACTGGACATGAGCCTGAAAGACCAGCGGCAGGCGCTGGTGGATACCTTCATCAATGCGATTTATCTGTACGATGATAAGGTTTTGATAACCTTCAACTATAAAGAAGGAACACAGACCGTGACTTTTGGAGAAGCGGCAGAAGCCGCATCAAAGGGAAATGGTTCGGATTTGGATTGCTTTACTGCACCAAAAAATGCCGTGAAATCGAAAGATTTCATGGCTTTTTTGTTTTTCTGGCAGAGTCTGCACACTTTTGCACATCTCCTGCACACTTTACAAAAAAGCCATGAACTCTTTG
>ENA-UONU01000544-UONU01000544.1-human-gut-metagenome-genome-assembly--contig:-CS51-NODE-544-length-39676-cov-5.445092_pt1 | contig 39676 bp, 35 predicted proteins | sample MGYA00242462_ERZ724009 | MGnify/ENA metagenome assembly ERZ724009 | reverse complement strand
AAATTTTGCCGCCGCCCCTGATTATGCCGGAGAAATCGCCAAGCTCTCCCCGGGATGATCACTCCAGGTCGTCAATCTTCATGCGGTCCAGGTCCTCCCGGTCCCGCCGCCGCTTCTGATAGCGGTAGATGAGGAAATACACCAATGTGGGGATATTGAACATTACCAGAGCGACTAAAACCAGCAGGACGATAGACGGGCCTAGGGTAGGAAGGCTGTTGAGTCCGATCAGCAGCCCCACTGCCAGCGCCGCCAGCACGCCGAACACAGCGGACACGATGGGCAGGATGAGGCCCCGGCGGAGGTTCCGGCGGCACAGGTACACCTGCAGGAAAGACAGCAGCAGGGTGGGGATGGGGAGATAGAAAAACGCATACAGCAGCATGATGGCCAGCATGGTCGGCCCACCTGCAACACTTGCTTGATTCGGCATAATCAGCCCTCCTCCTTTTGTTTGGCCTTTTTATACGCTTGGATGAGCAGCTTGGCGGTGTCGAAGTCCAGCTTGTCGTTCACCGCCAGCCGCTTGACCAGGGACACATAGGGATCCGCCCCCTCCTGCTCCCCAATCTGGATCTTCTGGATGAGCCGGTCCAGCCGCAGCCGCACCGTGGGATAGGTCACGCCGTACTGCCGGGCCATCTCCTTGAGGGAGCCGGAGGCCAGAAGGAATTTTTTCACGAACACCAGGTCCTCGTCCTCCAGGGCGGACAGCCAGTCGGGGATAAAGTCCATACGGCTTCACGATCCTTTCATTATATTCAATATATACTTTAATATTATAAAAGTCAACCCAAAAAGAATTTGCATTAAAATTTCCCCCCAAATTTGAAAACCCCGCCCCCATTTGGTACTCTATATAGGCGAAAGGCCTTTCTCAGATGACAGGTGGTGACGCCATGACAGACCAGCAGCTGATTGACCTCTACTTTGCCCGAGACGAGCGGGCGGTGGAGGAGACGAAAGAGAAATACGGCGCCTGGTGCGCGGCCATCGCCTGGCGGCTGCTCCGGGACAGCCGGGATGTGGAGGAGTGGTTGAACGACTGCGCCCTGGCGGTGTGGAACGCCATTCCGCCCCAGCGGCCGGAGCACTTCAAGGGCTGGCTGGGGGCCATCGTGCGCAACCGGGCCATCGCCATCGGCCGGGCCAACGGCCGCCGGCCGGCCACAGTGGACGAGACGGCGCTGGAGCTGGCCGCCTGCCTATCCGCCGGGGACAGCCCCCAGGGGAGGGCGGAGGCCGCCGAGCTGGGGCGGGCCATCTCCGATTTCCTGCGCACACAGAGGCCGGGGGCGAGGACGGCCTTCCTCCGGCGGTATTGGTACGCCGAGGGCGTGGAGGAGGTGGCCAGCCGCCTGGGCTGGAGCGTGAGCAAGACCAAGAGCAGCCTGTTCCGCACCCGGAACAAGCTGCGGGAGTACTTACATCAGGAGGGATATTTATGGTGGACAAGGAGCGGGCGCTGGAGGCGCTGGGCCATATCGACCCGGAGCTGATCGAGCGGATGGAAGTTCAGAAAAAGCGGAGACTGCCCCGGCCCCTGCGCGCTGGCCTCATCGCTGCCTGCGTGTGCCTGGCCCTGGTGGGGACGGTGGGGGCCGTGATGGTCGGCTTTGATTTTGTTGGGTCTTTCTCCCAGACGGGGTACACGGTCTATGGGGAACTGACGCGGTATCCCATGTCCGCCTTTTCCCAGGAATTTCAGGAATTGACCGCGGACCCTGGGATATCTGATGTGGAGTGCCGTTCCGTGTCGGAATTGGAGGCGCTGCTCGGTATCGACCTCTATGATAACCCAGTGCTGGACGCGGCGGACGAGCAGAGAAGCCACAGGCATATCCTGTCCCGCGGAGCGGATGGAACCGTGGAAAAGATTCGCATGATGAATTTCTATTATTTTGTGCCCGCGGGGCGCAGCCGGACGGAGCTTGGCAATGGAGAGCCGGACAGCGACCTGGTGGACATGGTACAGGTGGGACTCTATACGGATCTCTACACGGAATACGGGCAGGGAGAGCTGGAAAACGACTTCTACTATCCCAATCGGACCACCCCTGACGCGATGGACCGGGAAGAATATCTCACGGCCCAGGGATTGCCGGTGGTGATTCTCACCTTTGTGTCGGAGGACAGCGAGGGAGATATCAGGGTTTCCCGCGAGGCACACTTCATCTACCGTGGGATGCGGTGGTGCATCACCTGTTCCCCAGGCTGGGCCGGCAGCCAGGACCAGGCAGAGCAGACCCTGAAAGACATTCTGGACGCATTTGCATGAAAAAATGGCGGATCCAAGTCCCCGCCCCGCCAGGCGCACTCCCGTGGGCTGCTGAGGGTGCCGTCTTTGCCAGTATGAGCGGCAGCGGAAAAAGAAGCAGGGGGTGTCCTGACTTTGCGCGCCGGACGGAGTGGGATGCACTCCTTATCCTGGGCCCTCGTAAAAACGGGGGTCCGGGGGTGCAGGCGCTGGGAACGAAAGCGCGCCCTTGGTGCTTGATGTTCCTCCGCGCCTCACCTCCGGCTCTTTTTTGGTTTCTTTTTGGCCCCACAAAAAGAAACTCGCCGCAAGGCGAAACCTTGCCCCGAAAAGCCGGGATGGCTTTTCCCACCGTTTCTTTTGGCGCTGTCAAAAGAAATGGGGTCGGGAAAGATCGTTCCCCAAGGCGCAGCCTTTGGACGCCCCCTCTCAGTCCGCCTACCGGCGGGCAGCACTCCCGCGGAGGGAGGAGCCAATGCAAGGGCTCCGCCCTTGCCCCCTTGACAAACCCCACGCTTTTGCATATACTGTCAGGGTAAAAAGGCTTGGAAGGGAAGGAGTACGCGCCAGCCCTGACACAGAGAGACGCCGTTTGGTGCAAGGCGTTTCAGTGCGGGCGCGGAAGGTGGTCCCGGAGCCCCATCCCTGAACGGTGTGTAGGGGATGGCGGGCCCTCCCGTTACAGGGGCAATGAGCGCGTGCCTGTTATGGGGCGCGAATTCAGGTGGTACCGCGGTTTTTTTAAATCGCCCTGAGCAAAAACGCTCGGGGCGATTTTTGGTTGCCCCGAAAAGGAGTTGTACAACGTGAAAAAGGAACTACCCAAGGTATACGAGCCCCAGGAGGTGGAGGGCCGCATCTATGAGATGTGGGAGAAAAACGGCTGCTTTGCCGGCCACCGGGACCCGGAGAAAAAGCCCTTCACCATCGTCATGCCGCCCCCCAACGTCACCGGCCAGCTCCACATGGGCCACGCCATGGACTGCACCCTCCAGGACATCCTGACTCGATTCAAGCGGATGCAGGGCTACGCCGCCCTGTGGGTGCCCGGCACCGACCACGCGGGCATCGCCACCCAGATCAAGGTGGAGGAGGACCTGCGGGTGAACGAGGGGCTCACCCGCCACGACCTGGGCCGGGAGAAGTTCCTGGAGCGGGTGTGGGATTGGAAGAACAAGTTCGGCGGCCGCATCGTGGAGCAGCAGAAGAAGCTGGGCGCCTCCTGCGATTGGGACCGCTCCCGCTTCACCATGGACGAGGGCTGCTCCAAGGCGGTGCGGGAGGTGTTCGTCTCCCTATATGAGAAGGGCCTGATCTACAAGGGCAGCCGGATCGTCAACTGGTGCCCCCACTGCGTCACCGCCCTGTCTGACGCAGAGGTGGAGTACAAGGACAAGCCCGGCCACCTGTGGCACATCAAATACCCCATCGTGGGTGAGCCGGGCCGCTACGTCACTGTGGCCACCACCCGGCCGGAAACCATGCTGGGGGACACCGGCGTGGCGGTCAACCCCAACGACGAGCGCTATCAGGATATCGTGGGCAAGAAGTGCCTGCTGCCCCTCATGGACCGGGAGATTCCCATTGTGGCCGACGAGTACGTGGACATGGAGTTCGGCACCGGCTGCGTGAAGATGACCCCCGCCCACGACCCCAACGACTTCGAGGTGGGCCTGCGCCACAACCTGGAGTCCATCCGGGTGCTGGACGACCACGGGGTGGTGAACGAAAACGGCGGCAAGTACCAGGGAATGGAACGGTATGAGGCCCGCAAGGCGGTGGTGGCCGACCTGGAAGCGTTGGGCCTGCTGGAGAAGATCGAGGACCACCAGCACAACGTGGGCACCTGCTACCGCTGCGGCACTGATGTGGAGCCCATTATCTCCGCCCAGTGGTTCGTCAAGATGGCCCCCTTGGCCAAGGAGGCCCTGCGGGTGGTGAACGACGGGGAGGTCAAATTTGTCCCCGAGCGCTTTGCCAAGACCTACACCAACTGGATGGAGAACGTCCACGACTGGTGCATCTCCCGGCAGCTGTGGTGGGGCCACCAGATCCCCGTGTGGTACTGCGCGGACTGCGGCCATATGACCGTTACCCGGGAGGACCCCACCGAGTGCGAGCACTGCCACTCCAAGAACATCACTCGGGACCCCGACGTGCTGGATACCTGGTTCAGTTCCGCCCTGTGGCCCTTCTCCACCCTGGGCTGGCCGGAGAGCACCGAGGATTTGAAGTATTTCTACCCCACCGACGTGCTGGTCACCGGCTATGACATCATCTTCTTCTGGGTGGCCCGGATGATCTTCTCCGGCTGCGAGCACACTGGCAAGCCCCCCTTCCACACCGTGTTCATCCACGGCCTGGTCCGGGATGACAAGGGCCGCAAGATGTCCAAGAGCCTGGGCAACGGCATCGACCCGCTGGAGATGGCGGACCAATACGGGGCGGACGCGCTGCGCTTCAACCTGATTACCGGCAACTCCCCCGGCAACGACATGCGCTTTTATGTGGAGAAGTGCGAAGCCATGCGCAACTTCGCCAACAAGATCTGGAATGCCAGCCGGTTTGTGCAGATGAACCTCACCGTGGAGGACAACCGCCTGCCCGAGCATCTGGAGCTGGAGGACAAGTGGATTCTCTGCCGACTAGGGGAGGTCATCGGGGAGGTCACCGAGAACATGGAGGCCTTCGAGCTGGGGGTGGCCAGCGCCAAGGTGTACGACTTCATCTGGAGCGACTTCTGCGACTGGTATATCGAACTGACCAAGGCCCGTCTCCAGGGGGACGACCAGCAGGCCAAGGAGGACGCCCAGCACGTGCTGGTATACGTGCTCACCGAGACACTCAAGCTCCTGCATCCTTTCATGCCCTTTATCACCGAGGAGATCTGGCAGTCCCTGCCCCACGAGGGCGATTTCCTGATGCTCCAGAAGTGGCCCGAGTATCGGGAAGAGCTGAATTTCCAGGCTGCGAAGGAGGCTATGGAGTCCGTCATGGATGTTATCCGGGCGATCCGAGCCAGGAGGGCGGAGATGAACGTGCCCCCGTCCAAAAAAGCTGCGATTACCATCGCCACGCCCAAGGCGGAGGTCTTTACCGCCGGGCGGGGATTCTTGACCCGTCTGGCCTACGCCGCCTCTATTGAGATCAGTCAGTCTGAGCCGACAGATACCTCCGGCATGGTGGTAGATGTGACCCACGACGCTAAGGTATATATGCCCCTGGCAGAGCTGGTGGACATCGAAAAGGAGAAGGCGCGGCTCCAGAAGGACCTGGGCAAAAAGCAGGGTGAGCTCAAGGGCCTGGAGGGCAAGCTGTCCAATCCCGGATTTTTGGCCAAGGCTCCTGAGGCCGTGGTGGCGGGGGAAAAGGACCGGGCGGAGAAGCTCCGCGCCCTCATCGCCAAATTGGAGGAACAACTGGCGGCTATGGGGTAAGACCCAAAAGAGAGGGGAGGGAATGCGGCGTGCCGCTTTCCCTCCCTTTCGGCTGAAATATCATGTCCAGACGGCAGATCGTCCACTGGGAGACCGCCAATTTTCTGGTGAGAGGAGCCATGCGAGGATTAGCGGCCACGGCCTCCAGACAATTCCGGGTGGTTACCCGCTCTAGGGCGGACGGCTTGCTCAGCAGGACTACAACTATTTCACCCCGTGCTTTCGGGAAAGGGGTCAGAGCAGGACGGGGCCACAAGTGTGCACAAGGTATGAATGGTTTGGATTCAGATGGCGCGGTTCGGCTTTGTGTGATAAAATGGTCGCAGGATCCCCTATAAAGCAGGCGAAAAGGACGCGCATTTGAGAAAGAAGGGAATTGATAAAACAAAAGGCGTCAGCGGAACGAATACCGATACAGGAAAGGTTGTGCACTCAAATGAAAGTTGTGATTGTGGGTGGCGTGGCGGGAGGCGCTACGGCGGCCGCCCGGATTCGCAGGCTGAACGAGCAGGCGGAAATCGTGGTGTTTGAACGTTCTGGATATGTCTCTTACGCCAACTGTGGCCTGCCCTATTACATCGGCGGGGTCATTGAGGACCCGGAGGAGCTGACCCTCCAGACCCCAGAAAGCTTTTTCGCCCGGTTCCGGGTGAATATGAGGGTGAGGCACGAAGTCACCGCCATTCACCCGGAGCGAAAGACCGTATCCGTGTGTAATTTGGAAAGCGGCGAGCGGTTTGAAGAATCCTACGACAAGCTGCTGCTTTCCCCCGGGGCCAAGCCCACCCAGCCCAGGCTGCCTGGTATGGGGCTGGAGAAGCTCTTTACCCTGCGTACTGTGGAGGACACCTTCCGGATTAAGAAATACCTCCAAAACCATCATCCCAGATCCGTGGTGCTGGCGGGCGGCGGTTTTATCGGGCTGGAGTTGGCAGAAAACCTGCGGGGACTGGGGATGGAGGTCACCATCGTACAGCGCCCCCTGCACCTAATGACCCCCTTTGATCCGGACATGGCGGCCTTGCTCCACAACGAGGTGCGCCGGCACGGGATCCGTCTGGCTCTGGGCTGTACGGTGGAGGGCTTTGCCGAGCGGGATGGTGGTGTGGACGTTTTGCTAAAGGAGGGAGCGCCCCTTCACGGGGACATGGTGGTGCTGGCCATTGGTGTTACGCCGGACACCCATCTGGCCAGAGAGGCCGGATTGGAGCTGGGGCTTAAGGGCAGCATTCTGGTTAACGACCGGATGGAGACCTCAGTCCCGGATATCTACGCCGTGGGCGACGCGGTACAGGTGAACCATTTTGTCACCGGGCAGAAGGCGCTGATTGCCCTGGCCGGGCCGGCCAACAAACAGGGACGCATCGCCGCAGACAATATCTGCGGGGGAGACAGCCGGTACACCGGCTCTCAGGGCAGCAGCGTCATTAAGGTCTTTGGACTGACCGCGGCAGTCACCGGCATCAGTGAGACCGCAGCCCGTCAGGCGGGTATCCCGGCGGATCAGGTGGTGCTCTCTCCCATGAGCCATGCCGGCTACTATCCCGGAGGCCGGGTGATGACCATGAAGGTGATATTTGAAAAGGGTGGCGGCCGCCTGCTGGGGGCACAGATCGTGGGATATGAAGGAGTCGACAAGCGGATCGACGTGCTGGCTACAGCTATCCGCGCGGGGATGACCGCACCCCAGCTCAAGGAGCTGGACCTGGCCTATGCGCCCCCCTATTCCTCGGCCAAGGACCCGGTCAACATGGCGGGCTTTATGGCGGAGAACCTGGCCAAAGGGTTGGTGAAGCAGTTCTATTTGGAGGAAGTGGACGGCCTGCCCCGAGACGGCAGCATGACGCTGCTGGATACCCGGACACAGGCAGAGTTTGCCCAGGGGCATATCGACGGCTTTGTCAACATTCCTGTGGATGACTTGCGGCAGCGGCTGAGTGAGATCCCTCTGGAAAAGCCGGTCTATGTCATCTGCCAGAGTGGCCTGCGCAGCTACATCGCCTGCCGCATCTTGGCGGGAAGGGGCTACGACTGCTATAATTTTTCGGGCGGTTTCCGCTTTTATGATGCCGTGGTCCGGGATAGACGACTGACTGAGACGGCATCTGCCTGTGGGATGGATTTGACCTGACCCGCGATTCTCCATGGGCGGGGGCACGGGCATTCAGGTTGGCTTTGAACAAAACAATGTGCTGTTCAATTACCCGGAATTTGGCGATCAGCTCATCATCGGAAAGTTTTGCTCCATCGCCTCTGATACCAAGTTTACCATGGGGGCGGCCAACCACCGGATCAGCAGCGTGACGACCTAACCCTTTCATGTGTTTGGCGGGGCATGGACGGAAAACACCCCGCCTCACCTGTCCCAGCTCCCCCGAAAAGGGGATACCATTGTTGGAAATGACGTCTGGCTGGGACGTGAGTGCACCGTTATGCCTGGGGTAAAGATTGGCGACGGCGCTATGGTGGCCGCCTGCTCCGTGGTGGTCAACGATATCCCACCCTATGCGGTGTTTGGCGGCAATCCCGCGAGATTGCTTAAGTATCGGCTTGACGGAGAACTGATCGACCTGCTTCTGGCGTTCCGCTGGTGGGAACTGCCTCCGGAGGAGCTGGCGGAAGTCCTGCCTTTGCTGTGCGACCCGGATTTGGAACAGGTGAGGCAGGAACTCCGGGCAAGAGTGAGATCGCGGGCGGCGGGAGCGTTGCAGCCGGAGCTGCCGTGAGGGGACGCCTCATGTGTGGGCAGTGGAGGCAAGCCACGTTTTGACCGCAAGAAGATGACGTTGGAGATGATTCAGCAGTTCATTGGGATGGAAGACTAGCCTGCCTTTTGCAATGGCCATTGGGCGGAAGGAAATAATGCCGTTTCACGGAAATAGAAAAGGACAAGCTCCGTATTCAGGGAGCTTGTCCTTTTCTACAGTTGTTGCCGGTTATACAAAAATAGAGGGCGTTCTTGTTGACCGCTGTCTCACAAAAGACGGCGACGCCGCAGAGAAAGCAAGGAAAGACTAAGACAAGGGCAAAATAAGCAACCGTAATTAGCAAAGCCAGCCGAGCCAGTGAACGCTGGGAGGTTGCCGCGCGCCGTCTTTGACAACTCCGGCTGCCTTTGCTGGTAAGGCAAGTATGGGGCGAAAGCAAAGAGTGCTTTCGCCCCACACTTATGATCCAGGGAGGGGAAATTCCCATGACCAAAGAGGAAGCCTACAAAGCGCATATCCAGCACACCGTTAACGCCATTTGCAAGATTACCATTTATCACAGCATTACCTTTGGCTGGCTGACGTATCAGCAGAGAAAACATCCAGGTAAGCCTGCTCCACGGCTAGATGGGTCTCATGGAGGTGGGCCTCCGTGTCCATGGCGAGAAATGCACAGAGCACATTCACCAGAGAGATTGGCGCGGTAATAGTATTGAAAAAGAGCAGGTCCCCTGTGGCGCAGGTGAGACTCTGGGTCGCATAGATTGTGACTGGAGCGGTCAACTGATCGGTAATGGTGATCAATGGGATCTGTTTTTGGTGCAGATAATGACCAACACGGGTTATCTCTGGGGCGTGGTTGGGAAAGGAAATGGCCACAAATACGTCTTGAGAGGTCGCTTGGATCAAACTGAGCAACAGCTGGCTCCGGTCTGAGAGATTAAGCTGAACGGCGTTATAGCCCAAATAGTGGAGCCGGAGCAGCAAAAACTGGACCACTGGAAGGGAAACATCATAGCCAAGAAGAAAGACCTGCCGAGCGCTTTTGAGCATGGCTGCCGCCTGATGCAATCCTTCTTCTGGGACTGCGGCATAAGTACTGGATAAGGCAGCAAGTTCATTCTCACAGAAATCGTGGTAAATCCCCCCTTCACTGCGGGAACGCACGTTTTCCATAGCATAAGTGATTTTTTCATTGGGGGACAGGCGCATGCGGATATAAGCTTGAAGCTCCCTCTTAAGCCCGGTAAAGCCATCGATTCCCAAGCGGCGGGTGAAATTCATCACGGTGACCTCTGTAGTGCCCACGGCCTCGGTCAGTTCCTTTAAAGAGGCGAAGCATGCATCCTCCGGTTGCCGCAGGATGAAATCCGCGATCCGCCTCTGCGCCCGGCTCAGACGGGGATAGTTGGTTCGGATCACGCTGAGGATATCGCCGCCGGTGGGTTTAGGTTCCGTTGCGTTCATCATGGCGACACTCCCGTTATGCATCCACGCTCGCGTTGGCAAAGCGGGCCACGAGGGCCACCAGCATTTCCGTGATTTTCTCCAGAGACTCGACGGGGACGCACTCAAACCTGCCATGGCAATTGTGGCTGCCGGTGTTCAGATTTGGACAGGGAAGCCCCTGGAAGGACAGACGGACGCCGTCCGTACCGCCCCGGCAGGGCATGAGCTCCGGTTCCACGCCCACGTCCCGCATGGCGGCCATGGCGTATTCCACCAGCTCAAAGTGAGGTTCTACAGCCTGGCGCATATTCTTCATAGTGTCCTTGATCTCGATGGCGAAGGTGCCGGCTCCGTACACGCCGTTGAGGTAATCGCAGGCAGCGTGCAAACGGGCCTTCCGGGCGTCGAAGCGGTCCTGCTCGAAATCGCTGACCTTATAGACTAGGACCGCCTGCTCCACATCCCCCTGAAACTCCATCAGATGATAGAAGCCCTCATAGCCCTCCGTGTGACTGGGTGTCTCCGCAGGAGGCAGCATGTTCTGTAACTCAATTGCCATGAGAATGGCATTTTTTAACTTGTTTTTGCCCCGGCCAGGGTGGATTGAGGTCCCAGTTACGGTGATGCGCGCCTCGGCAGAGTTCAGATTCTCAAAGCTGATCTTGCCCAGGTCTGCGCCGTCCACCGTGTAGGCCAGCTTGGCGCCGAAGCGAGGAATGTCGAAATAGTCTGTCCCCCGCCCGATTTCCTCATCAGGGGTGAAACCTACGCAGATGTCCCCATGGGGCAGTTCTGGGTGCTCGGAGTAATATTCCAGCATCCCCATGATCTCGGTGATACCGGATTTGTCGTCGGAGCCCAGCAGGGTGGTGCCATCGGTGACTACTAGGCTCTGGCCCTTATAGCGCTTGAGCTCAGGGTATTCCTCAATGCGAAGCACACAGCCGGTCTGCTCGTTGAGCACGATATCTCCCCCATCGTAATTGGACACAATCCGAGGCTTAATGTCCTTTCCGCTGAGGGCGGGGGAGGTGTCCAGGTGCGAGATAAAGCCCACCGCAGGAAGTCCGGGACGGTTGGCGGGCAGCTTGGCATAGACATGGCAGTGGTCTGTCAGTTCAATATCCTGTGCGCCGATTGCGGACAATTCTTTGCACAGCGCCTGAGCCAATACAAATTGGCCCGGCGTGCTGGGGACCTGCTCCTGGCCAGGCTGGGACTGGGTGTCAAAAGCCACATAACTCAAAAATCGTTCCAAAGGCTTCTTCATAAACAAGCTCCTTTCAAAATTAAAGTATTCACTATAAATCAAAGCATAAATGACTTCAAAAATAGTATACAGCGAAAATGTATAAAAATCTAGCCATTTTTTCGACGTGAAATACAAAAAAGCTACGGGATCTCACGTGGAAAACTGACACTTCACCCAAAGTTTGCGTGGGCGAAGCAGGAGCGTATTGACAAGGCAACATTCCTGTTGTAATGTAAATACATTAAAGCGCTTCATCACATCACGCTGATAAAGCGGTGAGCGCTTTTGCAGAAGCGGTTTTGCCTGACCAATGGGGGAGAAGGAAGTCGCTTTGCGATCTGACATATGGAGGGAACGGAATCATGAAATGGATGAAGAAATTGTTTGCTGTGGCAATGGCGTCGGCAATGGCTCTGACGCTGTTTGCCAGCTGTGCACCCATCGGCTCCAACGACACTGGTAACAACAACGGGGGCAACGCAGGAGCAGAGAAAGTCTTCCGCTTTGCGACCTCGACAGAACCCACCTCTTTGGACCCTCAACTGGGCAGTGGTACCTGGATTACCAATGTGACCGGCGCTATTTTTGAGGGCTTGGTCCGCCGCTATAACGGCGAGATTGAGCCGGCTATTGCCGAAACCTGGGACGTCTCCAATGATGGCCTGACGTATACCTTCCACCTGCGGGACGTTGCCTGGTCGGATGGCACGCCCATCACGGCACAGGACTTTGTGGATTCTTGGAATCTGCTCATTGAGCGAGCCACTCCGATGGCTCAGCACACCGAATACTTCACTGTAGATGGCAAGGCCAACGCCCGGGCCATTGATGAAAAGACCCTGGAAGTGACGCTGAACTACAAAGTGCCATTTATCATGGAAGTGTTCGCTATGTCCGCTATGGCGGTCGTTCGGGTAGACAAATATGATGAGAAGGGAGACGCCTACTATCAGACGATTCCCGAGACTATGAACGGCCCCTTCCTGCTGGTAGACTGGCAGCCTAACAACGTGATGGTGCTGGAGCCCAACCCGGACTACTGGAATGCCGAGCGGGTCAATTTTGACCGGGTGGAGATCTACACCGTCACCGAGGACACCACCCAGGTGAACATGTACCGCAACGGCGAGATCGATATGCTGGATGTGCCTGAGACCATGTACAAGGACTTTGAAGACGAAGGCATGATTTACTACGAGGATGGCGCCAACTTCTATATCCAGTTCACCACCGACGGCCAGACCGATGAGACTGCAAAGTATCTGGCCAACCGGAACTTTATCGAGGCGGTTTCCGCCTGCATTGACCGGGAGGATTTTGTTAACTCCGTCTACAATGGATCGTTCGAGCCCACGGTCGAATTTGTGCCTGGCTCTGCCACCGGATATAACGGCGGAACAAAAGCTGACGCTAACGTGACTATCAGCTCACCGTTCATGATCAAGGCGGATTTGACTGTGGCGCAGGAAAAACTGGATGCCGCGCTGGAAGAGCTGGGCACCACTGCAGATGCTATGCCGACCTTTACTCTGGTGGTCAGTGATGCGACTGACCGGCAGACAGCCGCGCAGTACATCCAGGACGTTTGTGGCCAGATTGGAATTCAGATAGAAATCGACACCATTCCCTCGGCCACATTCTGGTCTACGCTGCGGGAGGGGTACCGCTATGACTTTGCTATGGCAGGCTCCGGCCCCGACGTAGACGATGCCAGCACATTCCTGAAGGTGTTCGACGGCGAGGGATTGTATGCGGATACCTTCATGCGCTGGCACAATGACGAGTACGCTGCGATCTTGGCGGACTCCTGGGCCACGACCGACACCGAGCAGCGTACGGAGGACCTGGTAGCCATGGAGGACTTCCTGCTGGCCAACGGTCCCGTCATCCCCCTGTATTTCACCCGCGCCGGCTGGATGCTGGCCGACGGCTTCACCGGGATCTCCCGCAATATGACGGGAGCGGACCTAGACTATATCTTCGGGGATAAGACCTGATTCCCGCCGGTACGCGGCGGAGCGGACAATGACCTGTCGGGCGATAGCCCGATTACAAAGACTCTGTCTGCCGCCCGGAATTTCCGGGCGGCAGTCGCATCAGGAAGGTATTGTTTTGTGGAGTAGGAGTGTCACAAGATGCGTCAAGTGTTATCCATCAAACAACAGGCGGAGCTGTTCGACAACGTCCTCCAGCAGCGGCTGGATGACCTTCTACCCACGCTGATGAAGCGGCAGGGGATTTCCATGTGGATTGTGATGAACCGGGAGTACAACGAGGACCCGGTGTACCTCTCCCTGGTGCCGGCCATGGCACGGTACGCCCGCAGGCTGTCCTGCCTGATCTTTTATCTCAACGGTCAGGGAAAGACGGAGCGCTACAGCCTGGGCAATGACCGGGACTTCAAGGGAATGTACACCGTGATCCCATGGGCGCCCCCCCAGGACCGGATGCAGCTGCTCCGGGAGACCATCGAGCGGCTGAATCCGGACAACATCGCTCTGGACTACTGCCAGGACAATCAGTTTGCCGACGGCCTTTCCAAGAGCCTGTACGATATGTTTAAAGCCGGCATGTCCCCGGAGATCATGGCCAAGGTCATCAGCGCCGAGCACATTGTCACGGACTGGCTCCAGACCCGCAACCGCCAGGAACTGGTGCGATACCGTGCGGTGAACGCCCTGGCCAAGGAGATCATCGAGGAATGTTTCTCCTCCAAGGTCATCACCCCTGGGGTGACCACCACGGCGGATGTGGAGTGGGCGCTGATGGAGGCAGTGAGCGAGCAGGGGCTGGAGTGCTGGTTCACTCCCACAGTGGATCTGCAGCGTAAGGGGTGCCCCGGCGGGCGGATCCGGGACGAGGTAATTCTCCCCGGCGATATGCTCCATTGTGACTTCGGTCTGAAGTACCTGGGCCTGTGCACCGACACCCAGCGTATCTTCTACGTACCCCGCCCCGGCGAGACCCAGCCCCCTGCGTACCTCCAACGGGCCTATGAGAACACTCTGCGCTTTATGGACATTGTGGCGGAGAACTGCATCACCGGCCGCACGGGGGATGAGATCCTCACTGCCTCTGTGGAGCAGGCCAAGGGAGAGGGGCTGCGCCCCCACCTATACACCCATCCCATCGGGGTCCACGGCCACGCCGCCGGCCCCACCATCGGGCTTTTCTATAAAGATGGGCCGGTGGGCGGCATGGGAGAATATCCGCTGTATCCCAACACCTGTTACGCTTTGGAGCTGAACACCAAGGTGAGCGTACCGGAATGGGATGATGATGAGCTGTGGGTGATGCGGGAGGAGACCGTCTGCTTCAAGGAGGACGGTAAACTGGAATACCTGATGGAAGATCACGACGTATTCAAGTTGGTCCAATAATGGGAAAGCGGTGACGATATGCTGAAATATATCATAAAACGTATCATACTCAGTATACTCACGATTTTTGTGCTGTGCACCGTGGTGTTTTTTGCCATTAAATTTATCCCGGGCGACCCATTTTCCGGCCCGGAGTATACCGAAGAGGTACGCCAGCAGCTCCACGAGCTGTACGGATATGACCAACCTATTATCGTGCAGTACATCAACTATATGGGGAATTTGCTCCAGGGGGACCTAGGTATCTCGGTATATTACCGGGGAAGGTCTGTGGTGGACATCATCAAGAGCGCTTTCCCGCAGTCTCTCGACCTGGGCCTGCGGGCGTTGCTCACGGCCACCATCGTCGGCATCGGCCTGGGGGTGATTGCAGCCCTCAACCGAAAGAAGCCGCTGGACTATCTGTCGATCATCATAGCGATCATTGGCATTTCCATTCCCAGCTTCGTGGTGGCGTCGCTGCTGCAATATGTGTTCGCCATTGTGTTCCCAATCTTCCCTGTGGCCCGGTATACCACCTTTGCGCACACGGTATTGCCCACGATTGCCCTGGCTCTGCCCACCATCGCCAAGTTCTCACGGTTCATGCGCACCAGCATGCTGGAGGTCATCGACAGCGATTTCGTCAAGACGGCCCGCTCCAAGGGTCTGAAAAAACGGCAGATTATCTTTAGTCATGAGATCCGTAACTCCCTGCTGCCGCTGCTGTCCATCCTGGGTCCCACCACGGCCTCGTTGCTCATGGGGTCCTTCGTGGTGGAGAGCATCTTCGCGATTCCGGGGCTAGGCAACTATTTTGTAGAGTCCATCAACACCCAGGACTATTCCCTCATTATGGGACTAACCATCTTCTATGGGATGTTCTTGGTAACCATCAACTTTGTGATCGATATTCTGTATGGCGTTGTGGATCCCCGGATCCGGCTGGGAGGAGAGAAAAATGGCTGAATTGACCAAACAAGAGTTATATGCCCATGTAGGTGCCGACGAGGTCCAGGCAGAGCACATCGAAAAGCCCCAGTTGTCTTACTGGAAGGATGTGGTGCGCCGGTTTTTCTCCAATAAGGTGGCTATCCTGAGCGTTGCGGTTTTGGCGGTCCTGATTGTTATGGCCATTGTCGGCCCCTTCCTGTCCCCCTACAACTACCGCACCACCGATGTCGCCTCTGTGTCGGACAAGCTGGCTGAGGTGGGCCGGGAGGCCCTGGGCCCGGATCGTGAGCATTGGTTTGGCGTGGACACTCTAGGCCGGGACCTGTGGGCCAGAGTCTGGATGGGAACCCGTTACTCCCTGATGATCGGCTTCGTAGCCGCCATCGTGCAGGCTATCATCGGCGTTATGGTGGGCTGCGTCAGCGGCTACTGCGGCGGTATGGTTGACGTGGTCATCATGCGCATCGTGGATATCCTGGACTCGATCCCCTACCTGATCTATGTCATCATCATTATGATTATTTTCGGTTCAGGGCTGCTGCCCATCATGTTGGCCCTGACGCTGACAGGCTGGCTGTCCATGGCGCGTATGGTGCGCGGCCAGATCCTCACCCTGAAGAGCGAGGACTATATCTTGGCGGCCCGGAACCTGGACACCAAAGCGGTGAGCATTATGCTCAAGCACCTGATCCCCAACTGTATGGGTATCATCATCGTGTCCCTGTCTATGGCTATCCCCAACGCCATCTTCTCTGAGGCGTTTCTGAGCTTTCTCGGCATCGGCCTGGCCGCGCCTCTCACCAGCCTGGGGCAGCTCATCTCCACCGGCATTCAGGAGATGCAGAACTACCCCTACCAGCTGATCATCCCCTCCGCGGTCATCAGCCTACTGATGCTCTCTCTGCAGCTGATCGGAGACGGCCTGCGGGATGCGGTGGACCCGAAACTGCGCAGATAAGCGGAAAGGCGGGCTCATAATATGGAAGAATTATTACAGGTAAAGGACCTGTCTATCAGTTTTCACACCTATAACGGCGAGGTCCAAGCGGTCCGGAACGCCTCATTCGACCTGCACCGGAAGGAGGTGCTGGCCATCGTGGGCGAGTCTGGCAGCGGCAAGAGCGTAACCATGCAGACGGTGCTGAAGTTGACACCCTGCGAGCTGAAAAGCGGCCAGATTATCTTTGACGGCAAGGACATTACCCATTACACCGACAAGCAGATGCAGGAGATTCGCGGGTCCCAGATCGGCATTATTTTTCAGGATGCCATGACTTCTCTCAACCCCACCATGAAGATCGGCAGGCAAATCACGGAGAGTATCCTCCGTCACCAAAAGGTAAACAAAGCCGAGGCCAAGGAAAAGGCGCTGGAGCTCTTGGTCCAAGTGGGAATCAACAACCCGGAAAAACGGTATCACCAGTATATCCATAATTTGTCCGGCGGCATGCGTCAGCGAGTGATGATTGCCATTGCTCTAGCCTGTAAGCCCAAGCTGCTCATCGCGGACGAACCCACCACGGCGCTGGACGTGACCATCCAGGCCCAGATCATGGACCTGCTGGCCAAGCTAAAGGAGGAGGTGGGGTGCTCTATCGTACTGATTACCCACGACTTGGGCGTAGTGGCGGCCAATGCCGACCGCATTGCGGTCATGTATGCCGGCCAGGTAGTGGAATCCGGCACGGCCGATCAGATCTTCTATCACTGTGCCCACCCCTATACTCGGGGCCTGCTGGAGTCCATTCCCCGGCTGAACGCCGCACACGACGCGCGGTTGACGTATATCGGCGGTACGCCGCCGGACGCCCTCAATCCAGCTCCCGGCTGTGCCTTCAGTGCCCGGTGTAAATATGCCATGCGCATCTGCCGCCAGCAGGCGCCGGAAAAGCGGGAAGTACAGCCCGGCCACTTCTGCTCCTGTTTCCTGATGGATGACGAGGCGGAGGACACCCGCAAGAAAACAGGCTGGGAGGTGTCGCTATGAGCGAGCAGACGAAAGAAATCCTGTTCGAGATCCAAGATCTGAACAAATACTTTGTGCTGGACAAGCGGAATACCCTTAAGGCGGTCAACCATGTATCTCTGACGATTCACAAGGGGGAGACGGTGGGCATCGTGGGGGAGTCAGGCTGTGGAAAGACTACTCTGGGCCGGACGATCAAGCGCCTGTACCGCGCCACCAGCGGCAAGGTGCTCTATAAGGGCCAAGACATCTTCTCCATGAACAAGGCCCAGGCGCACCAGTACGCCAAGAACGTCCAGATGATCTTCCAAGATCCTTATTCCTCCCTGGATCCCCGCATGACGGTGCGGGAAATCATTCGGGAGGGAATGCTCAATCACGACATCTGCAAAGGGGACCGGGCTGCTCAGGATAAACGGATCGGTGATCTGCTCCAGATGGTGGGGCTGAACGCAGAACACGCTGACCGATTTCCCCATGAGTTTTCCGGCGGCCAGCGCCAGCGCATCGGCATTGCCCGTTCTCTGGCGGTAGAGCCGGAGGTCATCATCTGTGATGAACCAACCAGCGCACTGGACGTGTCCATCCAGGCCCAGGTGATCAACTTGCTCAAGAGCCTGCAGGAGAAGTTCGACCTGACGTTGATCTTCATCTCCCACAACCTGTCGCTGGTCAAATATATCAGTGACCGCGTGGGGGTCATGTACCTGGGCAGCATGGTGGAGCTGTCCACCGCAGACGACCTGTATGAGCACCCGGCCCACCCCTATACCCAGGCGCTGATAGCGGCTATTCCCATTCCAGACCCTGTGGTTCAAAAAGACCGGAAGATCATCGAACTCAAGGGCGACATCCCAAGCCCGATCAACACGCCGGACGACGCCTGCTCCTTTGCCAGCCGGTGCCCTTATGCCACACCGGAGTGTGCGGGCCACCCGCCCAGACTGGAGCAGGTCGGGGAAAATCATTTTGCCACGTGTGACCGCGTCATGAAAGGAGAGCAGGCGGTATGAGCCTATACCAAGAGAAAATGCGCCAAGCATGCCAAATCGTCCAGGAGGAAGGCGTCGATGTCTGGCTCATCATCGCCCGGGAGACTGTGATGAACAATGACCCGGTCCTCCAGCTAATCAGCCCCGTAGATTTTGGCGGCATGACCTGTGTGTTCATTACCAAAGACGGACAGAGTATTGCCCTGGCTAGTCAGCTGGATCACCTGGGCTTGGAGCAGACGGAGACCTACGACGAGGTAGTGGATTACGGGCTGGACTTCGAAGCCGGCTTCTTTGCCATGATGGAACGGCTGGCGCCCCACACGGTCGCACTCAATTACTCCCGGGATGTGGCTGCTGACGGCCTGACCCACGGCATGTACCTCTACTTGATGGAGCTGTTCCAGAAGTGCGGATTTGACGGCCAGATCGTCTCTGCGGAACATATCATCGGCAAGCTCCGGGGCCGCAAGACGCCGGAGGAGATCCGGCGCATCCGGGAGGCCACTAAAATGACGGAGAAGATCCTCCGGGAGGTGACCGGCTTTATCAAGGAAGGGGTGTCCCAAAAGGATATCTATGATTTCTGCCAGCAGCGGATTGCCTACTACGGGGTGGAGGACGCCTGGGACCACGCCCAGAATCCCGGGGTGTTCATCGGCCCCAACCCGGTGATCGGCCACGCCGGTCCCGGGGACCGCAAGGCGGAGAAGGGCGACCTGATCAACCTGGACTTCGGCGTCAAGGTGGAGGGCTATTGCTCGGACATCCAGCGCACCTACTACCTGCTCAAAGATGGGGAGACCGACGTGCCCCAGGTGTACAAGGACCATCTGGCCAACCTGCACCGGGCCATCGACAAGGGCGTTGCCCTGATGAAGCCCGGCAACCAGGGCTGGCAGCCGGACCGGGCCGCCCGGGACGGGCTGATCGAGCAGGGATATCCGGAATTTAAGTACTCCTTTGGCCACCAGGTGGGCCGGGCTGCCCATGACGGTGGGGTGAGCATGGCCCGCCGCAAACCCGGCGGAGCCAGCGAGGGTATTCTGGAGGAGGGCCTGGTGCTGACCGTGGACGCCAATCTGTATCTGGACCGGGGCCGCATCGGCCAGGAGGATGTGGCTTATCTTACAAAGGATGGAGCTGAGTTTATTAGTGAGCGGCAAGACGCAATCTGGATCTGTGGAGCGTAAGCTGGACAAGGACTTTTTGTTGGGCGTCATTTTCATCCTGATCTCATCCCTAGGCTTCGCCCTGAACCAAAGTTTTTCCAATGCTCTGGGAGACCGGGTGGGCGTATTTGAGAAAATGTTCGTACACAACATGGTGGGCGTGGTGATCTTCGGGATCATCCTGCTGAAAAAGCGCATCAGCTTCGTGGGGAAAGAGCCAAAGCTGCTATTTTACCGGGCGTTCTTTGGTTTCCTGTCCACTCTTTTCGTGGTGGTGGCCACCACCTTCAGCCAGCGGCCGCTGTTCGAGCTGAGCGTGCTCACCTCCACCTCCGCTATCTTCACTATGATCACAGCGGCCCTGTGGCTCAAGGAAAAGGTCGGGAAAATGCAGTATCTGGTGGTGCTGGTCTGTTTCCTGGGTGTGGTGATCACGGTGCGCCCCTCTCCGGCCCTGCTTACCGATCCATTTTGCCTGTTCGCTATTTTGGGCGCAGCTTTCGGTGGAGCGGCCTACTGTGTGGTACGCAAGCTCAAGGATGCCGCCCACCCCTACACAGTGGTGTTCGCCTACTGTGCGCTGTCTGCGGCCTGTGCGCTGCCGGTGTACCTGATCAAAGAGGTCATGATGGATGGGGCGGGCCTGTGCTCCCTCCAGGACTTCCTGTGTATGGTGGGAATGGGCCTCGGTGTGAGCGTGGGCCAGCTGTTCCTAAACCTAGCCTACCGGAAGGCGGAAGCATCCCGGCTGTCCCCCTACTCTTACGTGCAAAATGTGTACACCCTGATCATTTCACTGGTGGTGTTCCACCAGGCCATCTCAGCGTATGCTTACATCGGCGCGGCGCTGATCATTGGCGCCAATTACATGAATCTGCGGCTGGGCCGCAGAGAGACACGAAAGGATGGGATTGTTCATGAGTGAACTGGATAAAAAAGCGCTGCCGCTGGAGCCCTATGGCTGCTTGGATGTGGAGATGCTCCGGCGCTTTTCCGAGGCCAACGGCATCTGCGGCCATGAGAAAGGGGCCAGCCGGGTGATGGCCGAGTATCTGAAGGATGCGGCGGACACCATCGACTACGACAACCTGGGCAGCATCATCGGCTGCAAGAAGGGCAAGGATGGCGGCCCCAGCGTGGCTATCTTTGGACATCTGGACGAGGTGGGCTTCCTGGTCAAGAAGATCGAGGACAGCGGTTTTATCCGGCTGATCAATGTGGGCGGCATGTGGCCACACCTGCTGCTGGCCCAGGAGGTCACCATCACCACGCGGGACGGCCGGGAATATGTGGGGGTCATCAGTTCTCCACCGCCCCACGGGATGCCGGCGGAGGAGCGGGCTAAGGTCAAGGAGTTGGAGGACCTTTTTATCGACCTGGGCGTCAATGATGCCGACGAGGTCAGGGCCTTGGGCATCCGGGTGGGTGACACCATCACCCCCCGCACCCAGTTCCGGGTGATGAACAACCCCAACTACCTCATGGGCAAGGCTTGGGACGACCGGATCGGTGCGGCCATTGCCACGGCGGTGTTGCGCAACCTTCAGGGTGTGGCCGCTGATGCGGATGTCTACGCCGTAGGCACTGTCCAGGAGGAGGTGGGGCTGCGGGGCGCCCAGACGGCGGGCTATGCCGTCCGCCCTGACATCGCCATCGCTTTGGACGCCACCCTGGCCTCCGATGTGCCCGGCTCCAAGTACGGTGCACCGCTGGGATCCGGCGTGACTCTGTGCCTGATGGATGGCTCCGTCATCTGCAACCGGGAGCTGGTATACATCATGGAAGAGATTTGTGAGGATTTGGGCCTGAGCTATACCCACGACATCTTCCTGAAGGGCGGCACAGACAGTGGCTCCATTCACAAGCTGTTTAACGGCGTGCTGAATATGACCATCTCCATCCCCGCCCGTGCCATCCACTCCCACCGGGCGGTAATCCACCGCAAGGACGTGGCTGACACCATTGCCCTGCTCACCGAGTTCTGCAAGCGGCTGGACTGGGATATGGTGGAGCGAATCCGCCGCTCCAACCGCTGAGGAGAATGGCCATGATGACATACAGCAAAAAGCGGATCGAAGCGCTGCAGGAGCGACTGAAACAGGAGGGGCTAGACGGTTTGCTGCTGGCCACCGGAGCCAGCTTCGCCTATTTACTGGATATGGCCAGCCTGCCCTTCCAGCGTACCAGTGAGACGAAAAACCAGAGGGGCGCACCCAGCATCGAGGCGCTCAATGTGCCGGACTGTCTGCTGTACATCCCGCGGGAAGGAGAGGGGCGGATCGTCTGCGTTCCTTGGCGGGAGCGCGACCTGCAATGCGCCCCTGTCCCAGTGGAGGTCACCTATCTGGACGTTTTCTCTGAGCGGATGCGCCGGCACATCCGGGGTAAAAGGATTGCTGTCGGCGACTGCTGCGGTCCTTGGCTGTCCGAGTTCCTAAAAAGCGTGGCGCCGGATATCGAGAGTGTTCCCGGGGAGAAAATGGTGGAGGAGCTACGCCGCTATAAGGATGACAAAGAGATCGCACTTCTTCAGCAGGCCGCTGGTATGACCGATGCTGTCATGGGCCGGGTAGTGGCCAACCTGAAGCCCGGCGTCACTTCCTACGAGGTGGAGGAGATGCTGGTGGAATTCGGGCGCGAGGCCGGGGCAGAGGACTTGGCATTTGGCCCGGCGGCTATGTTTACCCTGTCCGGGCACCCCTCGGCTCAGACTCTCGGGGGCTGTCCCAAAGATACGCCTTTGGCTTCCGGTTGCTCTCTGGCCTTTGACTTCGGATATGTCCTGAAGGGCTATTGTTCGGATTTTGGCCGGTCTTTTTACTGCGGCAGAGCGCCAGAGCTGATCCGGGATGGCTACGCCGCCCTCCAGGCGGCCCAGTGTAGCATGATTGAGCGTTTGGTGCCTGGCCAGACCAACATCAAAGACATTGATGGCATGATCCGAGACGAACTGACCCGCATGGGGTTCGGCGAGTACATGACGAATAAGGAAAAAGGTGTCATTGGCCACCAGATTGGAATCGACTGTCATGAGATGCCCTGGATGAACAAATTCGTAGATTTTGTCCTTCAGCCGGGGATGGTGTTCTGCGCTGAGCCCAAGATGTGGTTCCCTGGAGAATGCTATATGCGGGTGGAAGATATGATTCTGGTGACCGGCCATGGGGCGGTGAGCCTGACTAATTACGACCGGGCAGAATTTGAATTGCCCGGGTTTTCCGAATAAAACAGGCTAGGGCTGTGAAATCGTGTCTATGCAGGGCTTAAAGGGGAAGGATGCTGGAAAACAATTTTTCCTCTGAGAAAAGGCTCCTGATCGGAACTATTAGTTTTACCTGGAGAGGCGGCGCGGGAGCGACGCCTCTCCAGTTTTTAACTGGATGTACGGTTGGCTATTAAAGTGAATACAATGGTCAATCATTTTGGCAGCCTCGGGAAAAGCAGACGGATTATGCCGGTAAATACACTCCGATTTAAGAATGGAGAAGAAATACAGGTGTACTGAAATCCTGAAAAGCAGAAATCCCAAGCCATCAAAGAACTTGATAGCTCAGGATTTTTGCCAAATACATTTACATTATGACGGAATTGTATTTAGTGTTTGAATGATTGCAAGGATCTCATCGAAGGCGTGTATTGTATAGTCTGGATGAATGTTTTCTGCTTTGCAAATTTCTTTAATTGCTTTCTCCTGTTCAAAATCTGTAGCTGTCCAATGGGAAATCGCAACCAATTTTGAATATAGCTCATCCTGCCCTTTTGCGTTATACGAATACTTACACAAGACAGAAAGTGCGCCTGCTCTTCTTGCCATATAGACATCTTTTGTCAGGCTGTCACCGAGATAAACAATTTCCCCGATAGCGACACTTTCTTGCTGACATATTTTATGGATTACAGCCGGGTTTGGCTTCTTTCCATGGACAATTTGCGTTTTCTCCGAGGCGGGAAGGTAATCTGGCAGCTCAAATTGGCTGTCAGAAACATATACACTTTGAAAATAATCATCAATTCCTAATCTCTTCAGCCTATAAAAACCATTTTCTTCCGCTGAGTCCGTGTATCCTACAACTTTTATTCCCATCCCGGCTATCTTTTCTAACGTTTCTTTCACACCTGGATAGAGTTCCAGCTTCTTTTTCCTAATAGAATTAAACTTATGGAATACAGGGTTTAAGATGTTTAGCAATTCTTCTTTTGTTTTACCAGGATATGCGGCTTTCACTGAAGGCAGATACAATGTCGCAAACGGGTATTCTACACTGCCCTTTTCTTGATGCACATGTTGATATTCATCCAACAAATCGCTTTTGGGTACGCTTAAAATTAGGGATAGTTCATCCAGCATTCCGTAAAACGCTGGAATAAAAAAGCCAATCCATGAATACAGAGTATCGTCTAAGTCTGTTACGAGTAATTTAATCATAGATATCCGCCTTCTCATTTAAGAGAGAGTCTCATCGACTGGCACAAGTGGCCCTCACTGGACTCATCGCTATAAATATTGTAAAAATCAATGAGTACATCATCGCGCTCAAAACGAATAGTAGCAAATTTGTTTTGTACACCACTTGCACCAGTACTTCCCATACCGACTACAGCAACGCAGTGCATACACTCGGAATTTATATTGGCATCACGCCGCTTGGGATAATTAACTTGGGAAACAAAAGTCTTGTGCTTATGGCCATGCAGCAATAGCTTTACTTGGTACTTCACAAGCCAGCTCATAAGTCGGTCTGCGTCGTATACTACGCTGCTGGAGCGTGTTGCATCTATAGCTTCCGCATAACAGGTCGGCAGGTAATGATGATGCATCATGACGATCCGAATGGCATTTTGGTTTTCCTCATCATCCCATTTCATTTCCTTGGCAACGAAGTCCAGCTGCTCTTGTGTCAGGTAACCGTGTCCCTCAAAATTTGGATACTGCTGTAAGATTACGCTATTCAGCGCGGCAATTTCAAGCATATGCCCTGAGGAAAGCAAAAGTTTTCTTCCTGTTGCAAAATATCGATTTGGAGCTATGTTATATATAGATTTATAAAATTCAGAGTATGTAACAGTATGTTCAGACTTGTTATATATAAAATCTGGTGCCATGCTGCGTGGTAGATCTATAGTTGCTCTAGCAAAATCATGATTTCCTGGGCATAGTAAAATATTTTCTGAGGAAACAGGAGCGGGCAGTTCATTGTTTAAGTCTTTCATCAATTGTTTTGCCAAATCGAACCCCTCTGGCTTTGCATAAGATGTAATATCACCCGAAATTAATACCCCGCCTATCCTTTTATTTGAATTCTTACGAATACATTCATATATTTGTGCTCCTAATGTTTTCCGAATTGCCCCTTCCTTAGACTCATAATTCCGCTCAGACAGATGCAAATCGGATAACCAAATCAATGTGTCGCCGTATGTTTGGAAATATTGCCGACTAAACCATGCAGGCTGAATCATTTCAGAATTTAGCAAAATGATCTCATTTTCAAGGTCATCTTCTGTAGCCGGCCTTATAAACCATACCGTACGATTTTGTTGAATAAGCTCAGCGGCAGAGTAAATCTTTTTATGATTAAATTTACTGTAGTCAATATTTTTGTTCTCAAACAAGGCTGGGCAATCAACATAAGAGAATTGCTTTAAATCAGATTCATCGCACTGTTCAATTTGAGTGAATTTAAACCAGGCATAGTACTCCTGATCTCGATAATATTCTGGAGTTTTATCTGTCTCTGGTGAAGGTATTTTTTGAGCGGCTCTTAAATCAACATCTTCGCATTTGGCCCGATATACCAATCCTTGCCCCGAGTCTACTAAAAAAAGATTTACTGGTGCAGTTTTCGCGTTTGTTGCCAAAGAAGAAAATTCCGGTACAGGAGTAGTCTCATTCCCCTTTTTCCACCACGCCCACCATACATAGCCGTTTTGTGCAATAACATCTTGGTGCCTTTTAATGGTTCCATTTTCTTCTGTTACTAAATCTCTGAATCGCAGAATAATAGTTTGAAAGTCCATGTGCATGTTTCACCCCTATTTCTTTTTCTGCACTCGCTGCTTATGCTACCTACTGCACAATTAATTTCATTCATAATCGGCGAGAGTGGCATTTCTTTATCCTAGAATTTGCGCAAGCAGGGAAAACGTTTTTGCACCCACTCTCATTATGGAAACTCTCAAATGAGAGGATAGGAGCTTCAAGCCTAATTTATATTCTATTTTACCACAATCTTCTTGCCGCCGTCTATCACAATCGCATTAATACAGTCTACAATCTTGCTCAGCGGATATAATCCATAGCGACTCTACTTGGTTTGGCACTCCAGCTTACATTGGAGAGCTTTCACTCTTTCATGCCACAACCGTCTCTCCAAGGTAAAAAGGGCCATGGCGCAGACTGATAGCCTCTGAGAGGATAATGTCACATTTCATTTTCCACTTCGCGATCTAAGGGACCCTTTCGCCGTATCCTCCCCTCGGGCTTGGGATGACGTTAAGACTGTCCAGGATAATCTTGGGCGTTCTACAGCGGCATTTACCCTGGCTATATATGGACACGTTACCGAGCAGATGAAGAAAGACAGCGCCCAGCGCATGGAGGGCTACATCAAGGAGGGTTTGAACCTGTAAAGGGTCAATTAAAGGGTAAACCCATCAAAAATAGGCATGAAAAATCCCTAGAACCGATAAGGCTCTAGGGATTGTCGTTGGTGGACGATACAGGACTCGAACCTGTGACCCCCTGCACGTCAAGCAGGTGCTCATACCAGCTGAGCTAATCGTCCATATTTACAGCGCAGATGTTATTATAGCGGGGAAAGGGTCGCTTGTCAAGCGTTTTTTTCCATGATATACTGCTGAAAAAGAAAAACGCCGGGACTGCGTCCCCCCAAACCTAAAATGATGGGCGAACCGGCAGAAGGAGGCAATTATGATTTATAAAACGATCTCCCGGATGGAGCTGAATATTCCGATACCCGGCGGAGAACAGGTGCGCTTGCGGGCCTATCTGCGGCCGAAGCAAGGCTTTGTGGCCGACGATGGCGCGCGCTGGGCGGTCATCGTATGCCCCGGAGGCGGGTATGGGCTGGTGGCGCCCGGCGAGGGGGAGCCAGTCGCCTTGGCCTTTCTGGCCGCAGGGATCCAGGCCTTCGTGCTGGACTATTCTGTGGCGCCGGTGCGCTATCCCGCCGCCCTTATGGAGCTGGCCGCTTCGGTAGCCTGGGTTCGGGATCATGCACTGGAATACGGCGTCGCCCCGGACCGGGTGGCGGTGTGCGGTTTTTCCGCCGGGGGACACCTGGCGGGCTGCGCTGCAAATTTGTGGGGACATCCGGTACTTGCTCCCCTGGGACTGGCCCCGGAGTGGATGCGGCCAGACGCTTGTGTGCTGTGCTACCCTGTCATCACTGCCCAGCCGCCTTACGGCAGCACCATGAGCTTTCAAAATCTCTTGGGGGAAGGAGTGCTGGTACCGTCCCAGCTGTCTTTGGAAAGCGCAGTGACTGGCGATACGCCTCCCACTTTCCTGTGGGCCACGGTGGGCGACAACACTGTGCCGGTGGAGAATACTATGTTGTATGCCACCGCCTTGCGCCGGGCCGGGGTGCCTTTTGAGCTTCACCTCTATGGAGACGGTCCCCATGCCATGGGCCTGGCCACGGCGGAGTCCGTCTGGAGGCCGGATTATGTGAATCCCCACGCCGCCACCTGGCACGGCCTGTGCGTGGAGTGGATGAAAGGACTGAAGTGAGATGAAATATGCGCTGATTACGGGAGCGTCTCGCGGCATTGGAGCGGCTACGGCCCGGGAGTTTGCACGCCGGGGCTGGGGGGTGGCGGTGAACTACGTTCAGAGCCAGGCGCAGGCGCTTCATCTGGTGACGGAGCTGACCGGGATGGGAGCGCCGGCCATGGCGGTACAGGCCGACGTGGCGGACCGGGAACAGGTCCGGAAGATGGTTGACAATGTGTTGGAAAAATTTTGTCAACTTGACATTTTGGTTTGCAATGCCGGGGTGTCAGAGACGGGGTTGATAAGTGAAATCGACGAGGCGCATTGGCGCAGGATTTTTGCCGTAAATGTAGACGGGATGCACTATTGCTGTCAGGCGGTACTGCCCCATATGATCCACCGGAAGTCGGGAAGCATCATCACCGTTGCGTCCATGTGGGGACAGGTGGGAGGTTCCTGCGAAGTGGCTTATTCCGCCACAAAAGGTGCTGTGATCGCCTATACTAAGGCCGCTTCCAAGGAGCTTGGACCCTCAAATATCCGGTTGAACTGCGTATCTCCCGGGGTGATCGACACGGAAATGAACGCTCATTTGAACCGGGAGGACCTGGCTGTTCTGGCTGACGAGACCCCGCTGGGCCGGCTGGGAACGCCGGATGAGGTGGCGAAAGCCATTGCCTTTCTGGCCTCTGACGAGGCGTCCTTCCTCACCGGGCAGGTGCTGTCTCCCAACGGCGGCCTGGTGGTCTAGACCGTGAATGTCGTCAATATAGAATACAATGACCGTCTGTGAAAGACGGTCATTGTCTATTTTTGCGGTTGACAATTTTCGAAAATCAACATATAATTGTCAACAATCTTACAGCTGATATGAGAGAGATTCTCCCTTTCCTTGCTTGCCGGGGGAACATGGCTGTGAAATAAGGAGGTTATCTGAATGAAAATGAGAAAAGTGTGGGCGATGCTCACAGCCGGAGCTATGTGCTTTGGGCTGATGGCTGGCTGCTCCAATGATGCCGGCACCGATTCCCAGGCCCCCGACGACGGCGATACCCAGCAGTCCCAGCCCGCGGGCGACGAGCAGTCCCAGGCCCCCGCTGGAGAGGCTGGCGGCACCTTCACACTGGGTGTCATTGGCCCGCTGACCGGCAGCAACGCCATCTACGGCACCAACGTGGCCAACGCGGCCCAGATCGCCGTGGACGAGATCAACGCTTTGGGCGGCGATATCCAGTTCAAGCTGATCAGCGAGGACGACACCGGTGATGCCGAGACTGCCGCTAACGCCTACAATACCTTGATGGACCAGGGCATGCAGATCCTGCTGGGCACTGTCACCACCGGCCCGGCCCTGAACGTGGTTCCTCTGACCTACGAGGATCGGGTATTCACTCTGACCCCCTCCGGCTCCGGTGACGACGTCATTGAGGGAAACGACAACGTATTCCAGGTGTGCTTCACCGACTCCAACCAGGGCACCCGCTCCGCCCAGTACATCAACGAAAATTTTGAGGATCCCAAGATTGCCATCATTTACCGCAACGACGATGCTTACTCTCAGGGTATCCGGGATAACTTCGTGGCTGAGGCCGAGAGCCGCGGCATGTCCGTGGTCTATGAGGGCACCTTCACCGAGGCTAACCAGACCGACTTCAACAACCAGCTCACTGGCGCTCAGTCCGCCGGGGCGGACTTGATCTTCCTGCCCATCTATTACGAGCCCGCCTCTGTCATCCTGACCCAGGCCAACGCCATGGGCTATGAACCCACCTTCTTCGGCGTGGACGGCATGGACGGCATCCTGGGCGTGAAGGGCTTCGACACATCTCTGGCTGAGGGCGTGTACCTGCTGACCCCCTTCTCCGCTGACGCGGAGGACGAGGCCACCCAGAACTTCGTGGCGGAGTATGAGTCCCGCTTTGGCGAGACCCCCAATCAGTTCGCCGCGGACGCCTATGACGGGGTATACATCATTTATGAAGCCATCAAGGCCGCCGGCGTCACCGCCGATATGTCCAATGAGGAGATCTGCGACGCGCTCATCGCTGCCATGGGCAACCTGTCTTTGGTAGGTCTGACCAGTGCCGGCTCTGAGATGACCTGGGACGAAAACGGCGCCGTCAGCAAGGACCCGGCCGCCGTGGTCATCGAGAACGGGACTTACGTCACGCCCTAATCGGGGAAAATCGAATACAGAGCAGGGCAGGCTGCCGGGGAGACACCTGGCAGCCCCCCTGCGTTTCTGCGGCAGGACCAGTGAGCACGGCACAGCGCCGTTCCCTGGTTCCTGCCATAACAGGGAAAAGAGAGAGGTGTGAGCGCGTATGGAATTTTTGTCCTACCTGATCAACGGCATCAGCATGGGGAGCATCTACGCCATCATTGCCCTGGGGTATACTATGGTGTACGGAATTGCCAAAATGCTCAACTTCGCCCATGGCGACGTCATCATGGTGGGTGCCTATGTATCCTTTTATGTTACGTCCTTTGCCACTGGCAGCCTGCTGGGGGATACCCCCTCGTCCTTTGCCACTGGAGCTGCGGCGCTGGTGTCTGTGCTGATTGCCATGGCGGTATGCACAGTGCTGGGCGTGGTCATCGAGGGACTGGCCTACCGGCCATTGCGCCAGGCTGGAAGCTTGGCGGTGCTGATCACCGCCATCGGCGTGAGCTACTTTTTGCAGAACGCGGCTCAGATCCTGTTCGGCGCTAACCCCGTAAACTTCACTCCTGTCGTCAGCGGCCAGCTGACCCTCTTCGGCGGCCAACTGCGGATCTCCTATGTGGCGCTGCTGACGGTGGTGGCCTGTATCGTCATCATGCTTGCCTTGACCACCTTCACCAGTAAGAGCAAGATGGGCAAGGCCATGCGGGCCTGCTCGGAGGACCGAGGGGCGGCCCAGCTCATGGGCATCAACGTCAACCGGACCATCTCCATGACCTTCGCCATCGGCTCAGCCCTGGCGGCTGTAGCCGGAGTGTTGCTGTGCTCTTACTCCCCGGTGCTCAAGCCCACCACTGGCTCCATGCCTGGCATCAAGGCGTTTACCGCCGCAGTGTTCGGCGGCATCGGCTCCATTCCCGGGGCTTTCCTGGGAGGGTTGTTGCTGGGGATTATCGAGGCCATGGCCCAGGCGTATATCTCTACCCAGCTGTCCAACGCCATTTTGTTTGCTGTGCTGATTGTGGTGCTTCTGGTGAAGCCCTCCGGCCTGCTGGGCAAGTATGTGCCCGAGAAAGTGTGAGGTGGCGGGGATGAAAAAACAGAATAAGCCGGCCAACGTCAAAAAGCCGGACGGGAAACTGAAGCGCTATTTCAAGGAGATGAAAACGGTCACCAAGGTAGACTACGCCACCTACCTGGGGGTCATCCTGGCCTTTGTCATCGTGATGGTCTGCCAGTCCCAGGGGTTGCTCAACAGGTCCATGAGCGGCATGCTGGTGCCTATCTGTGCTTATGTGTGCATGGCGGTGAGCCTGAACCTCACCGTGGGTATTCTGGGCGAGCTGAGCCTTGGCCATGCGGGGTTCATGAGCGTAGGCGTGTTTTCCGGCATTATTACCGCCATGAGCCTCCAGTCCGCGATTCCCAATGACCTGATCCGCATGATCATAGCCATCGTGGCGGGTGCTATTTTCGCCGCCATTGTGGGCTTTATTGTGGGGATTCCCGTGCTGCGCCTGCGGGGAGACTACCTGGCCATTGTCACCTTAGCCTTTGGCGAGATCATTAAGGACATCATCAACTGCCTGCTGGTGGGCTGGGATGAGAACGGTCTGCACATTGCCCTAAATATTGACGGAACGAAGAGCATTGACAGCCTGGGGCTGAGCGAAAACGGCATTGAGATCATCAAAGGCGCCCAGGGCGCCTCGGGCAACACCCGTATCGCCACCTTTACCATGGGCTTTGTGCTGGTAATGATCACCCTCATCGTGGTGCTCAATATGGTGCGCAGCCGCACGGGCCGGGCGGTCATGGCCATCCGGGACAACCGGATCGCTGCCGAGAGCGTAGGCATCAATGTGACCAAGTACAAGCTTACCGCCTTCGTTACCTCTGCAGCCCTGGCGGGTGCGGCCGGCGCTCTGTTCGGTCTGAACTACTCCAGCGTCAGCGCAGCTCAATTCGACTTTAACCAGTCCATTCTGGTGCTGGTGTACGTGGTGCTAGGCGGCCTGGGCAATATTTGGGGTTCCATCATCGCAGCGGTGGTGCTCTATGTTCTGCCAGAAGCCCTGCGGCAGTTTGCTGACCTGCGTATGCTGGTGTATGCCATCGTGCTGATCCTGGTTATGCTGGCCACAAATAACCCCCAGATGCGTGGGCTTGTGGGCAAAATCATTCCCAGACGAAAGGGGGCGGCTGTGGATGGCTAAGAAATTTGAAAAGGGTAAGATGGTGCCGGTGCCCAGCCATTCTATCATCCCCGAGCGGGACATCGATAAGTCCCCCATTCTAGAGTGCAGCCATCTGGGCATCGATTTCGGCGGCCTGAAGGCGGTGGACGACTTCAACCTGACCATTGGCCGCACGGAGATCGCCGGACTTATCGGGCCAAACGGCGCAGGCAAGACCACAGTGTTTAACCTGCTCACCAAGGTCTATCAGCCCACCCGGGGCACTATCCTGCTGGACGGGCTGGACACCTCGGGTAAGACCACCGCCCAGATCAACCGAATGGGCATCGCCCGCACCTTCCAGAATATCCGGCTGTTCAACAACCTGTCGGTGGAGGACAACGTGAAGATCGGCCTGCACAATCAGGAGAAATACTCCGCGCTCACCGGAGTGCTGCGCCTGCCCAAGTACTGGCGGCAGGAGAAGGCGGCGCGGGACCGGGCGCTGGAGCTTTTATCCATCTTTGATATGCAGGACCTGGCGGGCCACAAGGCCGGATCCCTGCCCTACGGCGCCCAGCGCCGGCTGGAGATTGTCCGGGCCCTGGCCACCAACCCCTCCCTGCTGTTGCTGGACGAGCCAGCCGCGGGCATGAACCCCTCGGAGACGGCGGAGCTGATGGAGAACATCGTCAAGATCCGGGACACCTTCCACATTGCCGTCATGCTTATTGAGCATGACATGAATTTGGTCATGGGCATCTGCGAGGGGATCTGCGTGCTCAACTTCGGCCGGGTCATCGCCAAGGGCACCTCGGAGGAGATCCAGGCCAACCCCGCGGTGATCGAGGCTTATCTGGGCAAGAAGAGAGGGGGCTAATGCCGTGCTGAAGGTCAACGATATCAATGTATACTATGGGGCCATCCATGCCATCAAGGGCGTGTCCTTCGAGGTACAGGATGGGGAGATCGTTACCCTCATCGGGGCTAACGGAGCGGGTAAGTCCACGATTCTGAATACTGTATCCGGCCTGCTCCACTCCAAGACCGGCTCCATCGAGTTTTTGGGCAAGAGCCTGGCAGGGGTGCCCGCCCATAAGATCGTGTCCCAGGGGCTGGCTCATGTGCCTGAGGGGCGGCGCATCTTCTTGCAGATGACGGTGGAGGAAAACCTGGAGATGGGCGCCTATACCCAGCCCGGCTCCACTGTGGACCCAGGGATTGCCCGGGTCTATGAGCAGTTTCCCAGGCTGAAGGAGCGACGGAAGCAGATTGCCGGCACTCTGTCCGGCGGCGAGCAGCAGATGCTGGCCATGGGCCGGGCGCTGATGGCCAACCCTAAGCTGTTGATGCTGGATGAGCCATCTATGGGGCTGGCACCCATTTTGGTGGATCAGATTTTTGAGATCATCCAGAGTCTGCACAAGGCCGGCACCACCATTCTGCTGGTGGAGCAAAACGCCCAGATGGCCCTGTCCGTGGCAGACCGAGGCTATGTTCTGGAGACGGGGAAGATCGTCGCCAGCGGCAGCGGTGTCGAGTTGCTCAATGATGAGGCTGTGAAAAGAGCCTACCTGGGCGGCTGATTGCCAGGCCGCCCGGCCGAAATGGGAAATAAGGGAAACAGCCCCCGGAAGCAGTCGCTTCCAGGGGCTGTTTTTGTCGTTCGGAAAGATGTCACCGGGCCAGCAGGAACAGATTATCGTCCGTGGAAAAGTTGGCCGCAGAGTAGAGCACCAGCACCGCGTCAATCTCATTGTCCTCAATATAGGCGGAGATGGGGGTGCGGTTATACCGGGGGTCAAACAGGTGGACCTCCTGGTAGTCCATGGACAGGAAGGGGGCCAGGGAGTCGGAATAGGAGTCCCGGATGACCAGCAGCTTGCCATTCTGAGCGTCCGGATTTTCAATGATGCACAGCCCCTGGTTGCCGCCCAGGAACATGGAGTACTTGTCCTTTTGTTCCAGCTTGGACAGGTCATAGAGGGAACCCTCCTCGGGGAGTCCCTCGGGATAGCGGGTGACGGTGGTGTTTCCCGTCAGACCGCCCTCAGGCACCCAAGTGTACATCTCGTCCGGGGAGATCCAGCCCGCTCCCGCGGAGGACCAGGTGGTGCCGTAAAAGCGGTCGGACACTAGGGTGGGCTGGGTGTCCAGCTGGGTGTAGGAGCCGGTCATGGAGGTCATGAGGGCCTGGTAGCCCTGATAGGCCCCCATGGTGGACCAGTGGTGGTCTGTGCGGTAGAACACATCGTCCCCCTGAAGAACATTTTTCAGGTCAATCCAGGTTACCCACTCCGAGCACAGCGCCTGGGCCCGGTCCAAAGTGGAGCCGTCGTCCACCCGGGGAGCACCGTCCGGCAGGCGGTCCGCCCACACATAGGTCTTGTCTGGGATGAGGGAGAAGTAGACCGGGACGATGACGTTGTCCGCCAGCTGGTTGACGTAGTCCACCCGCTCAGCCAGCGCCTCGTCGGGCAGGGCGTTGAACTGGGCAAACAAGGTCTGGCCGTCGGTGCCGAAGTAAACCTTGTTGTTCTCCTGCTTGCCCAGCAGCCGCTCGGACCAGGCCTTCAGCTGGATCCACTGGTCCCGGAGAGGGAACTGGTCGTTGACGTATTTTTCAAAGTCGGCCATGAACTGGCCGTTCTCCCCAAAGACGCTGTCCAGGGTGGGGGCCTTAAACTGGGTGAGATAGCGGTTCTCCTGCTCGGAGAATTCCCGGTCCGGCAGCACCAGCAGGGCGATACCGAAGCCGAAGAGGAACAGGCAGAACAGGACGGTAATAAAAATGGAGTATTTTTTGCTCATGTCAGCACCTCCCGATCAAAAGCGGAAATAGAGGAAGGGGTTGTAGGTGCCGTCCACCAGATAGGCGGTGGCCAGCGCCAGCCCGGCCAGCATCAGCACGGGGACAGCTACCTGGCGGCCCCGGGTGCTGAGCTTTGCCCATAGGTTTTTTGCCAGAGGGGTGGCGGCCAGGATGGCGATGATGAGGATGGGCAGATAGCTGCGCAGATAGTAGAGGAAGGTGCCGTCCAGCAGGCCCGTCCCGCCCAGGCCAAACATTGCCTTGAGATAGAGTCCCATGGCGGTGAAGTCCTCCACAGCGAACAGCGCCCAGCCCACCATGACAATGAACAGGCCGTACACGTGACCCACCCAGCCTGGCAGCTTGTCCAGCACGCTGGAGAAGAAAAACCGCTCAAACACGATGATGACAAAGTAGTACAGACCCCAGATGAGGAAGTTCCAGCTGGCCCCGTGCCAGATGCCGGTGCAGGCCCATACCACGAATAGGTTAAACACCATCCGGGGCGCCTTTACCCGGTTGCCCCCCAGGGGGATATACAGGTACTCCCGGAACCAGCTGCCCAGGGAGATGTGCCACCGCCGCCAAAACTCAGTGGCAGACTTGGCCAAATAGGGATAATTGAAGTTCTCCAGGAATTGAAAGCCCAGCATCCGCCCCATGCCGACCGCCATATCGGAGTAGCCGGAGAAGTCGAAGTAGAGTTGAAGGGAGAAAGCCAGAATGCCCAGCCAGGCCCCAAGGGTGGTCAGCTCCGTGCCGGGGGTGGCAAGGTATACGTCCCACAGCTGGCCGATGTTGTTGGCCAGCAGCACCTTCTTGCCCAGCCCCACAATGAAGATCTGCACGCCGGAGGCGAACTTCTCCGGGGAGTGGGTGCGAAAGGCCATCTGGTCGGCCAGATCCTTGTACTTAATGATGGGACCGGCAATGAGCTGGGGAAACAGAGTGACGAAGGTGCCGAAGTTCACCAGGTTTTTGGGCAGCTCTGCGTCTCCCCGGTAGATGTCCACCGGATAGGTCATGGTCTGGAAGGTGTAGAAGGAGATGCCGATGGGCAGGGTCAGCTCCAGCACCGGCATGGGGATGCCGATGTGCTGCAAGGTAGTGGCTACCAGATCCCAATACTTGAAGAAGAACAGGATGGCCAGGTTCAGAGCCAGGGAGAGGCCCACCGCCCACCTTGCCCCTTTGTCGTTGCCTTTCTGCTTGCAGCGGTGGACGATGATGCCGGCGAAATAGTCCAGCACAATGGTGAAGACCATCAGCAGGATATACACCGGCTCGCCCCAGCCGTAAAACAGCAGGTTGAACACCAACAGCACAAAATTGCGCAGCTTCAGGGGGGAGATATAGTAGAGAAGCAATACGGCAGGTAGATATAAGAATAGAAAATACGGAGTGGAAAAGACCATGGACATCACCTCAACAGCATTTTTCCATAAAAAGGGGAGCGGTGCTGCTTACACCGCTCCCCTGGGAATGGATGAGAAAGGCCGGCGAAACCTCATCTTTCATCATAACACAATTTCCGGCGGATACAAGATGAAATTGTAGGGCAGGAAGGGAAAGGCTCAGAATAGGGCGTTGAATTCGCTGACGATGGTATCGCAGTCCTCGTGGACCACCATCATCACATAGTCGCCGTTGGACACCACCCGGGAGTTCTCCTTCCAGTCCTGGGTGGGGCCAGGATACCAGGCGCCGCCCGGGCCGTTACCGTCGCCTACCATGTAGTCGATGCGGGCTTGTAAAATGGCTTTCACTGCCTCTACATCGGCGTTGTCAGCCACCTGGACCAGAGTAAACTCATTGCTGTTCATGCTCATAGAAGTGGCGTAGGCGATACACTCCACGGTGTCAATATCGGACAGGCCGGCATACAGGCCATCCATCAAGGCGGCATCGGCCTTCTGGAAGAACATCACTTCAGAGAAGTAAGTGGATACGATGCTCTCAGCAAAAGCAGCCAGGTCCACGCCGGAGGGCTCCTGCGTAGGAGGAGTAGAGGGCTTTTCAGAGGGGGCAGGGGATTCTTCCTCCGTCCAGCGGCAGCGGACAATACAGCTGGCCTCCAGGCCGCCGGCGGCGCGGGCAATGATGACTGCTTTGCCGGGAGCTACGGAGGTGACGTTGCCGTTCTGGTCCACGGTGGCCACGGACTCGTCGCTGGAGGTCCAGGTGATGTCGCTGGCCTGGGTGCCGGTGAAAGTGGGCTTGAGCTTGAGCACATAGCCAGCGTAGGTAATGGTGGCATCGTGCATGCTCAGCTCCAGGGAAGGCTCCACGGTATCGCCGTTGGTGGGCAGGCTGTCAGACGGCTCCTGAGAGGGGGCCTGGGAAGGATTTTCAGAGGGGACCTCAGACGGCTCCTGGGAGGGGGACTCAGCCGGATCTTCAGACGGCTCCTGGGAGGGGGACTCAGCCGGATCTTCAGACGGCTCCTGGGAAGGATCACCGGCGTCCTGGGACTGGCTGGCATCGGGATCAGGGGAAGGGCTGGCGGTGTCAGCTGGGCTGCCGCAGGCGGTCAGTAGGGACAAGCTCATGGCCAGAGCCATCAGCAGGGCAAGCGTTTTTTTCATTCTGATCTGCTCCTTTTATCTCTAATTATATAAGGGGGGGCTTATTGGGCCTCAGACTGTCCAGCGGCGTTAAAAGCCTCTACCATCTGGTCTTTCTCCGCGCCCACGAACAGGGCCACATAGTTACCCCGGGTGACGATCTCGGACTGATTCTGCCAGGCTTCCACCGTAGCTGGATAGAAAGCACCGCCCTCAATCTGAGTATCGATGCGGGCCTGGAAGATCTCCTGGACCTTGGCCACATCATCGGCGTTGGCTACTTCCACCAGGGCGATCTCATAGGCCACGGCGGTGATCATGGGGGCATAGGCCAAGCATTGCTTGGTTTCCACTTCACTCAGACCAGGATAAGTCTGCTCCAGATAATCGCCGGTGATCTCGGACAGAGCGGGAGCGTTGTCGGGGTCGGGGAAAATGGAATCGTACATCTCAGTGTAGAAAGCGCTCAGGTCAATGGTGATAGCATCGCCGGAGCCGCCGCTTCCAGAATTGCCGCAGGCGGCCAGAGACAGGGCCATCGTGGCTGCTAACAGAAAAGAAATCACTTTTTTCATGGTTTTGCTCCTTACATTGCTTGATTTAGTGATGGAGGCGGTGTGGGCCGCGCTGTTATTCTTTGACGCAGGTCGAGGAAAAAGGTTCCCGCTTTTTGAAAAAAATCTGCTGGCGTGGTCTATTACCTCTTGGCGTGGGCAAAATTGCAAAAAGGCCTTGCATTCAGGGGAAAAGTGTGCTATCATATTCTTTACTTGCAAGGGGCGGGTGCGCCCATCTGATCTATTTTTCCGAAAGGACGGAGCTGTTATGCCCATTTACGAGCTGATTTTGTCTATCGTCTATGTGATTCTGGCCCTGTTTTTGATCGTCGTAGTGATCCTCCAGAGCGGAAAAAGCTCCGGGCTGTCCGGTGCCATTGGCGGCGGCAGCGGCGATACTTTCTTGGCTAAGAACAAGTCCAAGAGCATGGATGCCCGGCTGGCCAAGATGACCAAGTGGGTGGCCATTGTGTTTATGGTGCTCACGCTGGTGATGTGCTTTATTGTGTGAGACGGGCGGCTAAAAATCAGACAAATGCGGCGCGGATTTTTATCCGCGCCGCATTTTTATTTGCCGGAAAAGGCACAGCCTTTTCCGGCAAAAGAATTACGGCCCGCGGCAGCGCACTCACCGCGCAGAACGCGGTTCGCACGTTTGCGGGCCGAACAGTGTGTTCGACCACGTACGCACCGCGGTCGAACACAGATTTGATATTATTCGCGCCTGCGGGCGCGAACGCTCTGCATAAGTTCAACTCCACATGATTATAAATCATGAGGTTCAACTATCTGCGAGACTTTTCCGCAAACTTGGGTAGTTCTGGCTGTCAGGACGGGGACTCCACCAGGGTCAGACAGCCGTCCTTGTCATATTTCAAAAGCTGGATGTCCATGCGGGCGTTGCGGGCGATGTCCCGCATCTTTACCGCCTCGGTGACGCTGGCCACCAAAGTATAGGACACGCCGTGCTTCTTGGCCCGACCGGTGCGGCCGATGCGGTGGATGTAGTACTCCTGCTCGTCGGGCACATCGTAGTTGAATACCACATCCACATCGTCGATGTCCAGGCCCCGGGCAGCCACGTCGGTGGCCACCAGCACCCGGATCTTGCCCTCTTTGAACTTTTTCAGAGTCTGCTCCCGCACCCGCTGCTGGATATCCCCGTGAATGGCCTGACATGAAATGCCCCGCATTTTTAAAAGACCAGAGAGCCTGTCGGTCATGTTCTTGGTGTTGCAGAAGGCGATGGCCCGCTCATAGCCCCCGGCGTTGAGAAGGGCCACCATGGTGTCCAGCTTCTGCTCCCGGCCGTCGAGCTCGATGCGGTACTGCTGGATGTCCGGGCGGTTTTCCTCTACCGGGCGGACGGTGATCTCCACCGGGTCCCGCTGGTACACCCAGGAGATGTCCATTACCTCCCGGCTGATGGTGGCGGAGAACAGACCTAGATTTTTTCGGTGGGGCATTTTGTCCAAGATGCGGGTCACGTCCTGGATAAAGCCCATGTCCAACATCCGGTCCGCCTCGTCCAGCACCACGGTCTGCACTGCATCCAGCCTGACGGTGCGCCGTTTCATGTGGTCCATGAGCCGGCCGGGGGTGGCGACCACGATCTGGGGCTTGTTTTTCAGCTGGGTGATCTGCTTGTCGATGGGTTGGCCGCCGTAGAGGCACACCACCCGCACCCCATCCCGGAAGGCGCACAGGTCCCGCAGCTCATCCCGAATCTGGATGGCCAGCTCCCGTGTGGGGGCCAGGATGAGGCCCTGGACCTGGTCGGACGCCGGGTCCACGTGCTCCACCATGGGGATGCCGAAGGCATAGGTCTTGCCGGTGCCAGTGGGAGCCTTGGCTACCACGTCCTTCCACTCCATGAAGCAGGGGATGGCCCCCCCCTGGATGGCGGTGGCCTGGGTGAAGCCCTTTTTATCCAGCGCTTTCCTGGTGGCATCGGACAGGTCCATGTCTTGGTAATAATAGATGTCGGATACTACTTCGCCGTTGATCTCCATATCGTCGTTCCTTTCTCTCGTGCCTGATCCAAGGTCCCCGTCCACAGACACCCGTCCTAGGAACGCCGTTTTCCTCCGGCGCGACCTCAAATCCAGTGGGCGGGCCGCA
>ENA-UONU01000534-UONU01000534.1-human-gut-metagenome-genome-assembly--contig:-CS51-NODE-534-length-40714-cov-16.123663_pt1 | contig 40714 bp, 30 predicted proteins | sample MGYA00242462_ERZ724009 | MGnify/ENA metagenome assembly ERZ724009 | reverse complement strand
CCACGTTTTCTTACGGCACTTTCGGTTCCAAAAGTGCCTACCCGTGAACAGTAACCATTTATCCTCTCCCAGAATCATTTATCCCGTCCTCCATCGATAAGTAAAAATTCTAAGAGCCAACTTTTAATACTTTTTATTATATACCATAATTACAAAAAAGCCGCTGCAAAACCTACCTCTCTAAACATAGATTCTGCAGGTTCGCAGCAGCTTTTATTTAATTCTTATTTACAATCACACGATACGCCTTGCCGCAGCTGCCCGCTTCATGTGCAGCCACGCATTCCTCTTCCGAATCGGATTAGAACGGACGCTCTGCCGTCGGATCATCCAGGGATACGTAGAAGCTCTGGGTTCCTACCTGTACCGGATTCTCTTTGATGTTCTCCAGTTCCTCATACATATCGGAACCAAGGAAGTATTTCTTCGGCTCGTACGGTTTCTCGCCCTTTGCGATTGCATCCAGACCAGCTTTTACCTTCTCCGGAAGTGCCGGGATCTCGTGGATACGTACGCCGCAGGCATTGTAGATACCATTCAGAACTGCACAGTGACCAGATGCCTGGAATGCCTCAGAAGCACCTGAAGATCCGAACGGACCATCAGAGATAGCGCCATCGATATGAATCAGGTTGATATCATCCGGAACATCCTTGATGTAGGAAGTACCAGCGCCAAACATGTTCGCATGTTTCTTAACGTCTGCGTAGTCCTCTTTCAGGGCGAAGCCGATACCATGCATGATACCGCTGTATGCCTGACCGTTAACAGCATCGATATTACCGATACGTCCAACGAAGTCAACACAGGTGAATTTCAGAACGGTAGTCTTACCGGTCTTAGTATCAACCTCAACCTCTGCCAGGTTCAGGCAGTATGTGAATGCCGGAGTCGGGTCACCGATACCGGTATTCGGATCCAGACGGCACAGACCCGGAGTTGTGTTGGTCTCGTAACGGCCAAGATACTTGGTCTCGATGCCTTCTGCCTTCATCTCATCATAGGTACGAAGTGTACCATCTTCTTTTCTCATAGCTGCCAGAAGCTTGTTAGCTGCGATGATGGTTGCATTACCATCCATGTACAGGGAACGGCTGGCACCAGCCATACCGGTATCCGGACAGGTCTTGGTATCATTCTGAATCAGCTGGATATCTTCTGGTGTCAGATGCATTTCTTTCAGAGCTTCCAGTGTTACTACCAGAGAACCGGTTGTAGCACCCTGGCCCATTGCGTGCCATGTGTCGTATTTGCGGATCTTGTTGCCCGGCATAAGCTCAAGAGCAACCTCAGCGCTGTCTCCGCCGCCCTCAGTAACGTTGAAGCCGCCCCATGCGATACCAACGCCTCTTCTCTTCTCCGGTGTGTCAGCTGCTTTCGCATCAGCCACTGCCTTCTCATAGATTGGACGCATGGTATCCATGATCTTCTCCATCGGATACTGCGGATATACATAGCTGTTGATATTTTTATCGCCTTCACGGCAGATATTCTTATAACGGAACTCGAACGGATCCATGCCCAGTTCTTCTGCCATCATATCCATCAGCGGCTCGCTGAGTGTATATGCCTGCGGAGAACCGTAGCTTCTGTAAGCGGTACCAAATGCATGGTTTACGTTGGCTACACGAACCAGACCTGCTACGTTCGGTACATTGTATGGGAAGAAGGTGAAACGTGCCGGTTTGGTCATAACGTCGTCACCGCCCCAGGAGTAAGCGCCGTGGTCCATACCGATATCAAATTCAGCAGCCAGGATCTTACCTTCGTTATCACATGCCAGACGACCATTGGAGTATGCCGGGCAGCGTTTTCCGCTGAAGTGCTGATGCTCTTCATAGGACATGGACAGGGATACCGGCTCGCCGGTAACTACGGTACAAGCTGCACACAGTGCGATATCGCCTGCGTTGGTAGACCATCCAAAGCTTGCGCCGGTCGGGTTCATGATGATACGGTATTTATCCTTCGGTACACCAAGGCAGTTGCCCAGACGTCCGATCGAGGAGTATACACACTGGGATTTACACTGAATGGTCAGCAGGCCATCATCGCCCCAGTAAGACTGAAGTACACAACCCTCGATGGAAAGATGCGGCTCACGGGATGAGGAGAAGCTTCCTTCTACTACATGCGGTGCTTTGTCGATTAAGTCTCTTACCTCTTCTGCATCTTCCAGCCCTGCTCCCTTTAATACCGGCTGCTCGCAGAAGATGTTCGGAGTATCCTCATGGATACGGATCGCATCCGGCATAACTGCATCCAGATATGTCAGATACTCTGGCAGCTGCTCGTATTCCATCGTAACCTTAGCGGCTGCTGCACGAGCCTGACGATGTGTATGAGCTACTACCATAGCGATAACATCACCGTAACGATAGATCTTCTCATCCTGAAGAACTTTACGGGATGGTGTCATAACAGTACTTCTCTCATGGAACTGACCCTCAGCCATGATGTTAGTTCCGCCTGCTGCGATAAGGTCTTTTGCTGTGATAACCTTAACAACGCCCGGCATCTTCTCAGCTTCCTCAGTATGGATAGCCAGAATCTTTGCATGATGGGTAACCTTCGGCTGAACGATAGCTGCATATAAAACGCCCTGCGGCATCTTAAGAGCCTGATCATCGCCGTAGTCGGTCAGGCCACAAACTTTACCAAGTGCATCCTGACGAACAACCGGTTTTCCGTAGTAGTTGCCATCTTCCGGATTGTGGAACTTGATATCTTCGATGCTGCACTCGCCACGCATAACCTTAGCTGCAGCCATAACTGCATCTACAATCTGTTTGTATCCGGTACAACGGCATACGTTTCTTGTCTTCTGGAACCAGTCACGAACCTCTTCACGGGTCGGATCCGGGTTCTGCTCTAACAGAGCATATGCGGAAACGATGAAGCCCGGTACACAGAAACCACACTGTACAGCACCGCAGTTCATCCATGCAACCTGTAACGGATGCAGATGCTGCGGAGTACCGATACCCTCGATGGTGGTAATTTTGGAATACTCTTCTACCTGGCTGATTTTCTTGGTACAGGAACGGATTACCTGTCCGTTCAGAATGATGGAACATGAACCGCAGACACCGGTTCCACATCCAACCTTAACACCGGTCAGACCGATCCGGCGCAGAACATCTGACAGTTTATCGTTTTCCGGATCGCACATAAACATACGATCCACACCGTTGATGTTCAACATCATTTTTCTTAATTTCATGCTGCTTTATCCTCCTTTTTTTATTCAAGTCGAACCACCGGATTCGACTGAGATAAATAGACCCCCGATGCTTCCGACTATCCTTCCGCATCGTACCTAATGCTATTCCTTAGTCATCCGCGTTTTCCAGCATCTCTGCCAGATCCGCCAGATCCACGCCATAGTCTTCCAGAAGTTCTCTGGCCTTGCGGTAGGTATTCTCTACCACCTGGGGACACCGAAGTGCCTTGTTGGCCATGTTATCTCCTAAAATCGAACGACAATCACTTCCTCCATAGATTTCACCATAGTTTTCCTGAAACCAGTCTGCCAGTTCCGGTATCATCTCGCTGTATGCTGCTTCCGGCTCAAAGAGCGCCATCATCATCGCCGCACCGGTCAAAGCTCCGCAGGTCAGCCCGCTTCTGACTCCCAGGCAAAGTGATGCAGATGCCTTCAGAAGGCTCGGGTTCTCCTCGCCCTTAAGGGTAAGTCCCAGTGATACAAGTGCCTGACTGCAGCAGCTTCCCGATAAAAGCAGCTGGTTCAGTTTTTTAATATCCGGCTCCATCCGCACCTCCTGTTCTTAGAAACACAAAAAGAAAAGCGGCACCGCCTCTGAAAAGACAGTACCGCCTAACGTATCCGAGTTTGTATATACATCTGCACCTATAGATATGGATACACCTATATCTATACCTATCTGCCAGCACATATATACCCTATCTATACAAGAAGCCTGACAGCTTCCCGTATCCATCGATGTAAAGCGAATCTCTCTTTCTTTTCAAATGCGGAAGGCACTTCCATTTCCAGATGTACCCATTGGCCTGACTGCATACGGTTTCCCGCTTAGCAATTTCGGCTCGAAAAACAGATTGTTTCTATTTTGGTTTTGATACCTCTATGGTACTCTGCTTTCCACTGAAAGTCAATCTCATTTTTCATAATTTTGAAATTTTTTACATCGACAGGACACTTGTTCGCCCCTTATTTTACCTCAATACGGGATTTTCAACATGCTATTTTACCCTTGTAATATCTGTTTACTTACAGAATTTCAGCATAACTTCCGTTTAAATGTTGTATTATTTAAAGATTTGTATTCTTCCTTCCCACTATTTGATCGAGTATTTTTTAAAAAAATAACGCCCCACACACTTTCGTGATTTTTCATTTTCGTTTGTTTGACCATGAATTTTGTTCGCTTTGGTTTCATTTATATGAAATTTATATCTTTTTGATTCATAATCAAACATGAATATCTGTTATTTATCCGCTATAAATCCTCCCATTTTTAAGTATCTTTTTTTCATTTTCTTTTTCTGTTTTAAATTTTATTCTGCAGACCATTATTTTTTATTTCAGATAACGCAAGCATATTTAAGAACAGAATTCATGCACATACAGCTTCCGCATCGAAGATGTGATTTGCATAAATTTTTTCTTATTTATAATCCGTACAAATTCTACTTTCTCCCCGCAAAATACGCTTGCAGGTTCTCCCCTACATGCTCCAGATGCCGCTCCATCTCCCGGCGCGCCAGTGCCCCGTCTCCGGCTTCAATCGCTGCCAGAAGGCTTTCGTGTTCATTTTCCCGGACTTCGTCAGAGCGGACTGCTGCCTGGTTGAAGCGCGCATAAGCGTCCTGGTCGGTCAGGATGAGCTTTAACATCCGCAGGATAGACGGGCTGCCTGAGAGATGCGCGATCTTCAGATGGAGCGCCAGATCTTCCTCGCTTCCCGCCCTTCCATGGCGGATTGCATAGAGATAGTCTGCCTGCAGATCTTTTAATTTCTGAAGTTCCTTCGGCTCAATCCGCTCTGCACATGCCTCCGCGGCATATCCTTCCAGGAGTTTCCGCACCAAAAGAATATCCTCCAGCCCGCTTTCTGTCTCCATCGACGCCGCCTCGATAAGCTCATTCGCCGCCTTCATCTTCTCCCGGCGTGACCGTTCTTCTTCCAGAAAGCGTTCGCCCTGCGGCGTCAGGATCCGCCCCTTGTTCTGCACCTTGACAAGCAGCCCTGCTTTCTCCAGCTCCAGAAGCTCCCGCCCGATGCTGGCGGACGGAAGATGCAGGATCTGCGCCAGCTGGAGTGCTCCCGCCGGGGTGTTTAAGTCCTGCATGGCTGTCAGTATTTCAAAGCTGCTATTTCGTTTTTTCCCTGCCATTTTTCCACCTCAATACTCTGTACTATTTCTATGATTGTATCATCATTTCCGATTCGTGTAAATCATCCCTTACCGTATCGTACGGAATTTTCAGTTCAGAAAATTCCCACCTGTGAACCGTTACAAGCAGGCTGCAGTTTGACAGCGAAAATGCCATAAAATAACAAAAAAAGCGAACCGCAGGGTACATATTCTCACTCTGCGGTCCGCTTCGAATCTAAAATCATTTCAGATTTTGATCCATCTGTTTTTATTTATTACTTTTTATCTACATTGATGAACAGATAAGGAAGTCCTACGGAGTAGTACTGGATACCGCTTACATCCGGATTGGTCATAACGGCTACAGACTGTCCGTAAATCGGGAACAGAACACACTGATCTGCCAGCGTCTTCTCACAGCCAACTAAAGCTTCCCAACGAGCATCCTGGTCGAGTGCCAGATCGCCCTTCTTTGCGGACTGAATGGTTGCATCGTAGTCTGCATCGGAGAACTGGGAGTAGTTGGTGGAGCTGCCGGTTATCCACATATCCAGATCCGTCATCGGATCTGCGTAGTCCGGACCCCAGCGGGTAAGACCGATATCATATTCACCTTTCTGCATGTATTCCAGACGGGCTTTCTTCGGAAGTACCTGAAGTTCGATGGTCAGACCCGGCAGGTTGTTCTGCCACTCGCTCTGTAAGAACTGTGCAACAGCCTGTGCAGAATCAGTATCTTCGCACATTAAAGTGAAGGATAAGGAATCTTTGCCAAGCTCGCCAAGACCTGTCTTCCACAGCTCTTTTGCTGCCTCTACATCGTAGGTCCAGCTGTCGTATGCGCTGCCTGCTGCCTCACGGAAATCTTCGCCCTTTTCATTGGTTGCAAGGCCCTGCGGTACGAAGTAATCCATCGGTGTGGAACCATCTTTCAGAACACGGGTTGTAATCGCTTCTTTGTCATACGATTTTGCCAGTGCCTTACGGATATTTACATTGTCAAGCCCCTCTTTCTTCATGTTCGGGGTCAGATACCAGTTGTAACCGTCACTTCTGGTGGAGAATCTCGGATCATCCTCATACTGCTCTACCAGGTTGCCGCTTAAGGTTACAACGTCCAGATCGCCATTCTCAAAGGAAAGGGCTGCTGTCTGGCTGTCGGTAATGATCGAGAACTCAACACCGTCCAGTTTGACATCGGATGCACCGAAGAACTGATCATTCTTTACTAATTCTACCTTCATGGCAGACGGCTCATAGGAAGATACCTTGAACGGGCCATCTGCTAACAGGGTGTCTGCGGAAGTTGCAAAGTTACCGCCACAGCTCTCTACAAATTTCTGATTTAAAGGCAGGAAGCATGCGCCAGATGCCATCAGGTAATCAAAGATAGCACACGGGGAGCTTAAAGTTACGACTAATGTCTTATCGTCCGCTGCCTCTACACCCAGTTCCTCAACCGGTTTTTCACCTGTTGTTACCTCTTCTGCATTTGCGATGCAGGCGGTTGTGATAAAGAACTGGTAATCACTTGCTGTTGCCGGATCGGCTACTCGTCTCCATGCGTAAACGAAATCGTTTGCCGTTACCGGATCGCCGTTGGACCATTTTGCGTCGTCACGGATCTTGAAGGTCAGGGTCAGACCATCCTCGGACTTCTCCTCACTCTCCGCCACACCGTAAACCGGAGCACCTGACTCATCCTTGGTCATCAGACCCATCATAAACTGGGAGATAACACCACTGGATGTGTAGTCGTTGGAAAGTGCCGGATCCAGGGAATCTACCAGAGTGCTTGCCTGATAGCGAAGCACCTTGCCGCCCTCAGCCGAGCTGCCGCCCTCTTCGCTTCCAGATTCAGCCGCTGCTGTCTCTGTTGTCTGGGTCGAGCCGCCGCAGCCTGCCAAAAGTCCAGCAAACATGGCAGAAGCCAGCGTCCACGCCATTACTTTTCTTAGCTTCATAATACTTCCTCCTTTTTTGTTTTTTTAATAAAACCAAACCATTCCCGTTTCATGCTGCATTTCCTGGTCCCGGCTGTCTATCCTCAGTTGTCTGCTGGTTCGGCTCATCTATAAAATCACCCGCTAAACAGGTCATTTTATCACATTTATTATGGTTGATTTTGTGCCGGAATGCATCGGCTTTCTTTTAAAGCTACACCCATTTTTCCAAATCTGCATCGGTTCCGCGCACAAAATGTGTGCCCTCAATCTGATGCATCGTACCTGCGCCGTAATCCAGACCGCTCGTCTTATAATCATAGTGCAGTGCAATCCGGCTGCGCTCTACCACCGGGTTCGGGTTCGGGATCGCCGAAATCAGGCTTCGGGTGTACGGATGTACCGGATGGGAGAAGATCTCCTCCGTCGTGCCCGTCTCCAGAAGGTAGCCCAGATGAAGAACGCCGATGCGGTCGGAAATATATTTAACCATCGAGAGGTCATGGGCGATGAAGAGGTATGCAAGCCCCGTCTCGTCCTGGATGTCCTTCATCAAGTTGACAACCTGCGCCTGAATGGACATATCGAGCGCCGAGATACACTCATCGGCAATGATCAGCTTCGGGTTCATGACAAGCGCCCGGGCGATGCCGACACGCTGCCGCTGACCACCGGAAAACTGATGCGGGTACCGGTTTGCATGTTCCGGCGCCAGACCTACCTTGTGGAGGATGTCTGCCACCATCTCGGTCCGCTCTTTCTGGGAATGGTACCGGTGATGGATATCCAGCCCCTGTGCAATGATATCCGCTACTTTCTGGCGCGGATTTAAACATGCCATCGGATCCTGGAAAATCATCTGCATATCACTTCTGAGTCTCGCCTCTGTCTGGCGGCTCATTTTTCCGGAAATATCCATCCCGTCAAAGGTAATTTGTCCTGCGGTCGGATCGTAGAGGCGGATCAGCGCCCGCCCGATCGTCGTCTTTCCCGATCCGGATTCCCCCACAAGACCATAGGTCTCGCCCGGATTGATATAAAAACTGACATCCTCAACCGCTTTTACGGTAAATTTCCGGCTGACCGGAAAGTATTGCTTGAGTCCTTTTACTTCCAGAAGGGGCTTTTTGTTTGTCTCTGTCACTGTACTCATGCGATTCCCCCCTCTTTCTTCATTCTCTCAATTCGATCCCGAAGCTCCGGCGGCATATCGACCTTCGGCGCCTTCGGATGCAGCAGCCATGTCGCGGCGCTGTGTGTCTCCGATATCTTGAACATCGGCGGCTCCAGACGACTGTCAATGTTTAACGCATATTTATTCCGCGGTGCAAACGCATCGCCCGTTACCTTGTGAAGCAGGTTTGGCGGGCTGCCCGGGATTGTGTAAAGACGTTCGTCGTCCGTTCCCAGATCTGGCATCGCGGAGAGAAGTCCCCATGTGTACGGGTGGCGCGGATCGTAGAATACATCCTCGACCGTGCCGCTCTCGACGATCTTGCCTGCATACATGACGTTGACATAATCGGCAACCTTCGCAACGACGCCCAGATCGTGCGTAATATAGATAACCGACAGCTGCCGTTTTTTCTGAATCTCCTGAATCAGCTCCAGAATCTTCGACTGAATCGTAACGTCCAGCGCCGTCGTCGGCTCGTCGCAGATTAAAAGTTCCGGATCGCACGCCAGTGCGATCGCAATGACGATTCTCTGGCGCATACCACCGGAGAGCTGGTGCGGATAGTTTTTGATTCGCTTCTCCGCGTCGGTGATGCCGACCAGCTTCATCAGCTCCAACGCCTTCTTATATGCCTCTTCCTTCGGTGTATGGTAATGCCAGATCATGCCTTCCATGATCTGTTTCCCAACCGGCATCAGCGGGTTTAAGGAGGTCATCGGATCCTGGAAGACCATCGCGATCCGTTTTCCGTTGATATGGCGGCGGATTTCCTCTTTTTTCATCTGCAGAATTTCTCTGGTGACCCGTTCCTCCGGGTTACGGTAATATGAAAATGTGATCTGTCCGCGGTCGATCGTTCCGTTCTTTGCCAGGATTCCCATGATCGCCTTCGCAGAAACCGATTTACCGGAACCGGATTCTCCAACGATTGCAACCGTCTCGCCCCGGTTTACCGTCAGGTTGACGCCCCGGACGGCATTGACCACTCCGGCTGTCGTCTCGAAGGAAATGTCCAGATTCCGCACTCGTAAAATTTCTTCTTTTTTCTCCATGCCATTTCCTCCTACATATCCTTCATCTTCGGATCCAATGCATCACGCAGACCATCCGCCAGCATGTTAAAGCACAGCATCAGAAGTCCCATGACAATTAACGGGAACACGATCATGTACGGATGGCTTGTAAAGTTCTGATATCCACTCGAAATCAGGGAACCCAGCGAAGCCATCGGCTCCGGCACACCCAGGCCAATAAAGGCTAAGAATGCCTCGGTAAAGATCGCATGCGGGATCGAGAACATCGTCTGTGTAATCAGAGGACCAAAAATATTTGGTAAAATCTCTTTGAAAATAATGCGGAAACTCTTTGCTCCCAGCGTCCGGGAAGCAAGCACATATTCCTGCTCTTTCAGCTTTAAGACCTCCGCGCGGGCGATTCGGCTCATGCCCAGCCACCCGGAAAACATCAGGGCGAACGTGATGGACATAAGCCCCGGTTTCATGACTAACAAAAGCAGGGTAACCGTGATCAGGTACGGAATACTGTTTAGTATCTCGACGATACGCTGCATGATCATATCGACTTTTCCGCCGAAATATCCGGATACAAGTCCATACGTCAGACCAAACGCAAGGTCGATGAATACCGCCAGAACCGCTACATAGAGGCTGATCCGCGTTCCGCTCCAGGTCCTGGTCCAGAGGTCGCGTCCCAGCGAATCGGAACCAAACCAATAGTAGGTATCGGTCAGGCTGTTGCTTTCATAATAGTTGATTTCTTTGCTTCCGGTAGATGTACGGATCGTCTCAGAACCATCTAAGATACCCATATTTTCCAGCCCCGGCACTCTCGGCGCCATGTTCTGGTTGGTAATAATCTGCTGATCGTAGGTAAACTGGTTCATGTGAGGTCCGACAAGCGCCATCACAATCAGAAACAGAATACAGACAAAGCTGAACATTGCGCCCTTATTTTTCTTAAACCGTGCAATTGCCTCTTTCCAGTAGCTCTGGCTTGCAAAGTTTGTATCGACATGTTCAAAGCCGTCTTTGTGCTGGAATTCAAAATCATCGTCCAGAAATTCGATCTGGCTTAAATATTCTTCGGGTGATAACACATGCTCCCGAACGGAAGCCGCATCCCCGCCTGTCATTTTCTCATCTGTCTTTTCGTCACTCCGTTTTTTCATGCCATCACCTCTCAATCCGATTTCTTCGCCAGACGGATTCTCGGGTCGATAATTCCGTACAGGACGTCAACCACCAGCATCAGGACAATGTACATGACACTGTAGATAAATGCCAGCGAAATCGTCACGTTGTAATCGTTGGACTGAATCGCTGCAATCATTAAACTTCCGATGCCCGGAATCGAGAAGATCTTCTCGATAACCAGGGAACCAATCATCAGATCGACAACCAGCGGCGCCAGTACCGTAATGATCGGGATCAGCGCGTTTCGAAGTGCATGACGCACCAGAAGCGGGCGTCCCGTGATTCCCTTGCTCTCCGCAAGCAGCATGTAGTCGCTGTCCAGCACCTCCAGAAGGGAGGTTCTCGTAAATCGAGCCACCGTCGCTACCGTAAACATCGACAGCGCCAGCATCGGCATGATCGACGATGCGAAGAACTTCTTGCCGTCAAACAGAAGCGGCAGCCACTGTGCCTTGTAGCCGATGAAATATGCCATAACCAATGCAAAAACATAGGACGGAAGGCTGACGCCCAGAACTGAAATCACAGTACAGATGGTATCAAGCCAGCTATTTTTCTTGAGCGCTGCCAGAATACCTAAAATCAGTCCGACTACCGCACCGAAGGAAACTGCCTCCAGTCCGATTCCAAAGCTGACCGGCACACGGTTCTTTAACAGAACCGAGATGGAGGTATCCTTGGAGATAACATACGATACACCAAAATCGCCCTGCAGCAGGTTCTTCACATACGTGAAAAACTGTACGATCAACGGTTTGTCCAGTCCATATTTCTTCGACATCATCGCAATCTGATCCGCGGTCAGCTTTTCATCGTTGAACGGAGATCCCGGCATCAGCTGCAGCAGCATAAAAAGTACCAGGATGATGATCAGAAGCGTGACAAGAGAAATCATGATACGTTTTCCGATATATTTCTTCATGTCCGTACTCCCTTCTTTCTTATATAATACGTCCCTCTCCTTCTCTTATAGCCCGGATATTCTTTCAACCCCGAAGTATAAAATAAGACAAACGTTTTTATCTCTCTATTCCTGCATCCACACGCGCATATGCGTCATGCCGCGGTTGCACCATGCATAGTACGGAATTGCCTGCAGGGTTACCCTCTCTTCCGGTGCCACATCCTCTGCATAAAGCGCCGGATTAACCGCCGTTTTCTTCCGGCAGCCCGTCACGCGCAGCGCCACGATACCTTCCAGCAGATCCGCCTGATACGGAAGCGCTTCAATCTTCGCCTCCCGCGGAATCCGCAGTGTCTGAAGATCCTCTCCGTTGTCCACGCCCTCAAAGGTGTAGATGATTGGTCCGCGTCTGAGTGCCACGCATCCGGCATCCGCCCGCACCATCGGGTGTGCATAGACCCGCTCCGGCTCCATCTCCATCTCGCAGGAAACAGTATCACCAGGCTGCCAGCTTCTCTGGATCATCCAGTAGCCCTTGTCTGTCTTGACTGCCCCGGAAACCGGTATGCCATTGACCTTCACCTGCATCTGATGGCACCAACCCGGATAACGGACTGCCAAAGTAAATTCTGCTCCCGCCTGCTCCGGTTCTACCGTGTAGGTAACGGAGCCGTTCCACGGATATTTCGATGTAAGCGCTATCTTCACGCCGCCCGCTGTTTCAAAGATAGCCGTTCCCCCGACAAACAGGTGGGAATAGATCGTATCTTCACTTGAAGACCATACATAGGAACCAAGTGAGGTCATCAGACGCGCCAGGTTCGGAGGACAGCATGCACAGTCATACCAGCCGATCCGCTCCGGTGTGTATTCTTCTTCGCCATATGCGTTGGTCGGCATGCCCGGATTGGCTTCAAGCTGATTGATATAAAAGAATTTCGTTCCGTCTAACTGCATGCCGCTGATGGTTCCGTTGTAAATCTCCCGCTCCAGAATATCTGCATACCGCGCGTCCGGATCCGCCTCCAGCATCTGTTTCGCGAAGAAGCAGACCCCCACCGCCGCACACGTTTCCGCGTAAGCGGTATCATTCGGCAAATCATAATCCACGGTAAATGCCTCGCCGTAATAGGTGGAACCGATTCCACCCGTTATGTACATCCGCCGGTCTACCATGTTGTCCCACATCTTCCGGCAGGCTGCCATCAGCGCCTCATCATGATTCTGCGCTGCCAGGTTTGCCGCCGCCGTCAGAAGATACATACAACGGACCGCGTGTCCTTCCACCGTATCCTGCTCACGCACCGGCTTGTGGTTCTGCATGTAGGACGGCGGCTGCTTGTCCATGTAATCGGTGCGGCTCCAGCTTCTAGCCGCCGCTTCTTTATGGAAGAACTCTGGATCCCGTCCGCGCTCATCGATAAAATATGCCGCCAGCTTCCGGTATCTCTCTTCCCCGGTTGCCTGATAAAGCCGCATCAGTGCCAGCTCGATCTCCTCATGTCCCGGAATGCCGGTTACTTTGCCTGCTTCCCGTCCGAACCGCCGATCGATATGATCGCACAGCTTGCAGCAGATATATAAAAGCTTCGTCTTTCCCGTCGCCTGATAATACGCGACGCCTGCCTCCGTCATATGTCCGGCACAGTACATCTCATGGCAGTCCGTCAGGTTCTGCCATTTATGTTCCGGCTCCGCCGCAATGAAATAGGTATCCAGGTAGCCGTCCGGCTGCTGCGCCCGCCCGATCAGGTCGATGATCGCATCGGCACGCGCCTCCAGCTCTGGATTTGCCTCGACGGTCAGTGAGTACGCCACCGCCTCCAGCCATTTCGCCAGGTCGCTGTCCTGAAATACACGCCCGTAATACGTTCCTTTCTCATCTCCCGCTGCAATGCGGAAGTTTTTAATCACATGGCTCTTTCGGATTCCGGACACCTCATCGTGAAGCACCCGTTCCTGATACGGAAGCATCGTGTGAATTACCACATTCTGTACCCGCGAAAAGAACGGGTCGTCTATCTTTACCTGTTTCAAATCAATGAAACTTGTCTCCTTTTTTACCATTCACAGAAAACCTCCTGATTTATTATTCACTTATCCGTAAGCGCCTATCAATAATCTGAAAAAGACTTCTTTTTTTGTATGTTTTCTTATAAGTATACCATTCAAATAGTGGAAAAGCGATCTAACACATTTTGCATATTATAGAAAAGAATACGCGTATTTTTATAGAACAAAATCAGCCTGATTTCATTCTTTCTTTTTCTCTGATTTTTCTTTATTTTTCATTCATCCCCTCTTATTTTCCCAAGTATAGTGTTTTATTTCTGTAAATATAAGGGATTTTCCAAACAGATTCTTGCTGTTTTTCTCTCTATTTGATATAATAAAATTGATATTTTAAATTTGTTTAACAACCTGACAAAATTGTCCTGTTTTTCGTTTGCTTCTCTGCGGTTCAGACAGGATTCCTGTTACGTGGCTGTTTTTTTAAACGGGAGTACATACATCATGAATTTTATTAATTTAAACTGTCCGCCCCTTCCTTATTTTATCGTCGGAGGCGGATGTGTTTACCGCCCCGGCGATATCCATGAGCGCCGGACGATCCGAAATGTCTTTGATCTTATCTATGTTCACAGCGGAACTTTATATCTCGAACAGGATCCGTTCCGCGTTGAACTGAATGCCGGGCAGTTTTTTATCATTACCCCCGATACCCCGCACCGCGGCAGCCGCGTCTGCCAGGAAAAGACCACGACGAGCTGGGTGCATTTCTATACCAACGGCAAATACAGCCTGTCCGATGAATTTTACCCGGACAACGTAACCCGGCGCGCCGCGCCGAAATTTTACTATTCGCCGCAGAATTTCATTCTCTCCCTGCCGCGCACCGGCACTGTGCCGGAAGCCAACCGGGAGAAGCTGGAAAAATATCTGCAGCGGATGAACCTGGTTTCTTTCAGCAAATACACACAGAAAAAGAGCTTTCCATCCTCCGTGCGGACGCCGTTTGAGATCCAGAATGATTTCATTGAATTTCTCCAGGTTCTCTATGAGCCGTACTGCTACAGCCGCGAGAAGGAAAGCATCGCCCGGACGCTGCGCGACTATCTGGATGCCCACTACACGGAGGAGATCTCCTTAAACGATCTGGCGCGCCAGTATTCCTACAGCCCGTCCCACTTAATCCGCAGTTTCCACCAGGCATACGGCGCCAGCCCGATGCAGTACCTGAAAAAACTACGCATCGAACACGCCTCCCAGCTTCTCCTCCACTCCGACGCCACGATCCAGTCGGTCGGTGAGATGGTAGGACTGCGGATCCCATCCTATTTTATCCGCGTATTTAAGCAGGAGATCGGCATCACCCCGGCGCAGTACCGGATGTTTTACGCAGAAGAGAATGGGGGGAGTGAGGCGCCTTAGAGGCGATTCACAGCTGGTGTTTTTTACTATCTATTTGTTTTCGTAAGAACTGTCATGAGCGTGGCAGTTCTTTTTTATACACAAACCAGTGAACAGTTTTTTAATGTATCTATCAGTTCCTTTACATCAGCTATTGTTTAAGCCAGTTATCCGCACATTGAAAATTCTTTATATTTAATGTGACACTGTGTGTATACAAAGGAGGAAATTCCGAATTGAAAACTGTCACGATTAAACTTCGCATTCATAAACTTTTGGCTGAAAAGCGTCTGACGAAATACCGTTTTATCGCCATGACCGGGCTTGGCTATAAAAATGCCAGCCGAATTCTGGACAATGAAACTGAATCCATCCGCTTCAGCACCATCGCCCGCATCTGCTCCGCACTGGACTGTACGCCCGGCGATCTATTTGAAGTTCATGAGGAAGAAGATCCTTACGATGGAATGTATTAAACATTCGGAAACAAGTGATTTCATGTGCGGATCGCACGCCAAAAAAGAGCTGTCAACCGACGGTTTGCACCGGCTTTTGTGACAGCTCTTTTTGGTGATCCTATTTTTAAAAACAGAAGCGGTACCGCCTCTGAAAAGACAGTACCGCTTAACCTATCCGAATATTATATATAAGGTGTCCACCAGCAAGATACCTTACCAGTCATCCCGTCCATACTCTTCCCGCTCATCCAGGGCATCATCTACACCATCGGCATATTCTGAATCCCGGCGGTAGCGATCCCAGTCATAATCATCACCTTCCATAACATCATCATATCCTGCATCATAAGCCGCATAGGGATTCTGGAGATTCTTTTGCACCGGTGGTATTCCCCTCTGCACAGGTGTGTTTTTACGGCTCCGTTGTTTCAGTTCCCACAAGGGATCCTCTTCTATCCGCTTAAGATATTCCTCATGGCTTCTGGATTCCTCTTCTTCTTTTTTCTTCTGTAATTCTATCAGCTCAGCCCGTTCTCTTTTTTTACGTTCCTCTTCTTCCCGTTTACTTTCTTCTATCTTCTCTGCCCTGTGCTGTTCACAGTATATGCCATCAAAGGCCAGATTGTAACATCCTTCTTCCCAGCACTTATACGGATATAGCAGAACCACGAGAAGTCCACAGCCCATCGCACAGATAAGCAGCGTACAGAGAGTCTGGCGATGCTTTCCAAACCAGTTTTTCATTCCTGCTGCCAGACGGTTTTCTTTTTTCTCTGTTTCCTTCTCAGATTCAGGACTCTCTTCTTTCTTTTTCTTCCGGGACTCCATCCACCAGGTCAGTTCGGCATCCAGCAAAAACAACGGTATCAGACATGTAAAGGTGCCAACAAACAGCATCAAAGCATTGCCCGAATCTCCATGCACGCTTCTCGCATACTGGTAATGGCACTCTTCGTCATACCAACTATACAGACTCCAGGCATATGCCCCCAGAATGCCGATCAGAACTATCCATTTTATCTGCTTTTCTTTCCGCAGGATTCTCATGACGAGAAGTGCTCCTGCCATCGCAAACAGGAAACCTATCTTTAGATACACCGGTGCCGCCACCAGAGAAATCCAGGCTGTATATACCGGATAAAAGACACCAATAACCACTATCACAATCATCAGAATTCCAGACTCCATAGCTATACCCCCTATTAAGTCCATCTTACCACAAATACGGATGCTTAGGTGGGTTATTTATGCCCCTTGAAGAAAATATCCACTTATGATAGCCTGCCCCGGATTACAAAGGCACGTATATGCTTGCTGTATCTCCCTTGTAATGCAAAAAGCTGCCGCAGATCAGAAAGTTTTTTTCCGATCTGCAGCAGCTTTTTATCTCATTCTTATTATTTTCTTCCTATTCTCTTAAGCTCCAGAATCCTCTGGTTCCGGCTTCCGCGAAACTGCAGGGTCAGATCCTTCTCCGCTTCCACGAACTCTCCGTCCACCAGCACATCTACATAGGACAGCATCTCGTCTGTCACCTCTGTATGGACAACGCCGCCGGCTGCCAGATCCCGATCCCAGAGATAGCCGCTATAGCACCAGATATCCTTCTCCGGATACGTCTCGCGCACCTTCTGAAGTAAATGTACCAGCTCCACCTGGTTTTCCGGCTCAAACGGTTCTCCGCCGAGCAGCGTAAAGCCCTGTATATATCCCGGCTCCAATGCCGCTAAAATCTCTTTCTCCGTCTCTTCTGTATATAACTGTCCATATCGGAAATCCCACGTCTCCGCATTGAAACAGCCCTTGCAGTGATGGCGGCAGCCCGACACAAACAAGCTGACGCGCACGCCAGGACCGTTGGCAATATCATACTTTTTGATGGTTCCGTAATACATATCTTCCTCCCCTAGACCAATGTACTCTCGGAGGCTTTCACTACATCCTACAGATGCAGCACCCGATCGCGGATCTCCTGGGTACGTCCCTGATTCCAGAACTGGGTTCCGATGTAGCCGCAGGTACGGCGTGCGACAAAGAGCTTGTTCTGGTCGCGGTTGCCGCAGTTCGGGCACTCCCACACCAGCTTGCCAGCCTCATCCTCAACAATCTTGATCTCGCCGTCATAGCCACACTTCTCACAGAAATCACTCTTGGTGTTCAGCTCCGCGTACATAATGTTATTGTAGATAAACTGCATTACAGAGAGAACTGCCGGAATATTAGTCTGCATATTCGGCACCTCGATGTAGCTGATCGCACCGCCCGGGGAGAGCTTCTGGAACTCTGCCTCAAATTTCAGCTTACTGAACGCGTCAATCTTCTCGGATACGTGTACATGGTAGCTGTTCGTGATATAGTTCTTATCCGTAACGCCCGGAATGATACCGAAGCGCTTCTGCAGGCATTTTGCAAATTTATAAGTCGTAGACTCCATCGGCGTGCCGTATACAGAATAGCTGATGTTCTCCGCCTCTCTCCACTCTTTGCATTTATCATTCAGACGCTGCATAACTTTCAGTGCAAATGGCTTCGCCTCCGGATCGGTGTGGGATTTTCCTAACATCCGCATACACATCTCATACAGACCTGCATATCCCAGAGAAATCGTAGAATAGCCGTTGTACAGGAGTTTGTCGATCGTCTCACCCTTTTTCAGGCGGGCAAGCGCACCATTCTGCCACAGAATCGGCGCCACATCGGAGATCGTGCCGAGCAGCCTCTCATGACGGCAGCGGAGCGCACGATGGCACAGTTCCAGTCTCTCATCGAGAATCTGCCAGAAACGGTCCATATCTCCCTCCGAAGAACAAGCCACATCGACCAGGTTAATCGTGACAACACCCTGGTTGAAACGTCCATAGAATTTATGCCTGCCGTTCGGCAGCATCTGGGAATCCTCTACCGTCAGGAAAGAACGGCAGCCCATGCACGGGTAAACCTCGCCCTTCTTTAATTCTTTCATAATCTTAGCGGAAATGTAGTCCGGAACCATCCGTTTCGCGGTACATTTCGCTGCCAGCTCAGTCAGGTGCCAATATTTCGAACCTTCTGTAATATTGTCCTCATCCAGCACATAGATAAGCTTCGGGAACGCCGGTGTGATCCAGACGCCCTTTTCATTCTTGACGCCCTGCATTCTCTGCAGCATCACTTCCTCGATGATCATCGCAAGGTCATCTCTGGTCCGTCCCTCCGGAACCTCGTCCAGATACATAAATACCGTGACAAACGGAGCCTGTCCGTTACAGGTCATCAGGGTGATAAGCTGGTACTGGATCGTCTGGATGCCGCTCTTAACCTCCTCGCGCAGACGGCGTTCGGTCACGCGGTTGATGATATCCTCATCCAGTGCCTCGCCGCACTCGGTGCGCTCTGCAATCACGTTCTTGCGCAGCTTCTGACGGCTGATGTCCACAAATGGTGCCAGATGCGCCAGAGTAAAGGACTGTCCGCCATACTGGTTGCTGGCTACCTGCGCCACGATCTGGGTGGTCACGTTGCAGGCCGTAAAGAAACTGTGCGGCTTCTCGATCATCGTCTCACTGATCACAGTGCCATTCTGCAGCATATCCTCCAGATTGATCAGGTCGCAGTTGTGCTCCTTCTGTGCAAAATAGTCAGTATCATGGAAATGGATGATGCCTTCCTCATGCGCGCGGACGATCTCCTCCGGCAGCAGCACACGCTTGGATAAGTCCTTGCTGACCTCGCCCGCCATGTAGTCACGCTGGGTCGAGTTGATAACCGGGTTCTTGTTGGAGTTTTCCTGATTCACTTCTTCATTAATATGGTCCAAAAGTGCCAGGATGCCGTTATCGGTCGTGTTGGACTTGCGTTTTAACTCCCTGCGGTAGCGGTAGCGCACATATTTCTGTGCAACCTCATAACCACGCATCTCCATAATGCTGGTCTCTACCATATCCTGGATGTCTTCCACATTCACCGCGTGCGGCATCTCCTGCACCTGCTCGGCGATCGTATCTGCAATCGCTTCAATCTGGTACGGGTTCATCTGGTGAATACGCTCCACATTGCCGTTTGCTTTCGTGATCGCATTTACAATCTTCGCCCGGTCAAAATGTACTTCTTCTCCATTTCGTTTGATTACATTGGTTGTTACTGTGTCTTCCATCCCTGTTCCCTCTCCTTACCCTTAAGCCCGTTTTATGACTTGTCTTCTATAATCTATAAATTGACTCGCCGGTTCCTGTTTCTGTGATTTCTCTTTCTACTTTTATGGCATACATCGAACATCCATCTGTATCCATTTCCCGTCCCCCAGCTTACTCTCATTTCCTCATTCATGAGAGCAGCGCCTTCTTCTGACAGGCTATTTTTCATGTCCGGATGCCTTCACTGACAGGATTCTTTTCCGTTCCGACTTGTCTTACGATTGGCTTTATTTTTGATTTGTATTTAGGTAATTTTTAGAATTACACACAAAATATTGAACTCGTTTTCTTTCATAACACAATATATAGTGTGTTCGTCGTGACGTATTTAAGCATACACCAATTAGATTAAAAATGGAAGAGGATTCCCCTATATTTTTTCGAATCAGAATTTTGCACAAAAATCATTTTCTCCCTTTACAAACATCCAAATCTGTGATCCCCTTTCCACGACGTTCTTTCCAGACTTATCCACCGTCCCATGTGCAAAACCCACCTCGTCATTTCTCCCATGGCTGCATCCCATATACCCTCTGCGTCTCCTTTGCCCATACCCTTATCTGTTTTAAAAATACCGAAAATAATGCTTTTTAAAATATTTTTAAAAATATTTAAAAAACTGTTGACATTTTATTCTGGATGGAGTAGAATAACACATGTCTTACGGATGAGGCATCCGCAAGAAAACAAAATAAGCGCCTTTAGCTCAGTTGGTAGAGCAGTAGACTCTTAATCTATTTGTCCAGGGTTCGAGTCCCTGAAGGCGCACTATCAAGTGCTTGTTTCGCAGACCGAGAGCTGTGGGGCAGGCACTTTGTGCGTTAGCAATGAGGCGTGCAAAGAAAAAAAGAGATGACGGATGACGCGTTGTGCTTGCACATAAGCAGCATCCGTTATCTCTTTTTTTCTTTATAGGGCGAATGCCCGACAGCGAGGAAAAGCGCCAGCTTTTTCGAGCTGCCGCACGCCGGATTTCAAAGATGCGACTCTTTTCAAACCGCCCCACGCCGGGCTCCAAAGACGCAGCTTTTACAGCGCCCGCCCAATCGCCTTCTCCACTTCCTTCTTTGAACTAGCGCCGACTTCCTTGCTGAACACTTCCCCATTCCGGAAAATAATCATCGTCGGGATCGACATAACCTTATACTGGACTGCAATATCCGGGTTCTCATCGACATTCAGCTTTCCGATCTTCACTCTTCCCTCATACTCGCCCGCCAGCTGCCCGATCACCGGCGCCATCATCTGGCACGGACCGCACCAGTCTGCATAAAAATCAACCAGTACCGGAATCTCCGATTTCAGTACCTCCTCCTCAAAATTCGCGGTCGTAAACTTCATCTCCATCACTCATTTTCTCCTTTCGTTCTATCCATACAGGCAGTCAACAGAAGTGCCCTGTTTCTCTTTACGACGGCTTCTTTTTACCGCCTCCCAGTGCCTTTGCTGCCTCTTCCATCGATTTTTTCCATTTTAACGCCTGTTTATTCAGTTCCACCTTATCGCTGGTCGCCTGAATGAGTTTCCGTGTAAGCTGCTTTTTAATATCCATTCCTGACTTCTGGCAAACGCTCTGCGCGCCTCGTTACCATTCATGTGAGTCCAGGTTTCTCACAAAAAGCACCGCCGCGCATCCAGCCATCCTTCTTTATATTATAGTAAATATATGCAGCTTTTATTTTCTTTATTCCGGCTCTGCCAGCTCAGATAACCGTTAAATACGACAAATTCCTGCTACCACCACGTTTTCTTACGGCACTTTCGGTTCCAAAAGTGCCTACCCGTGTACAGTAACGATTTTCCTACCGCACTGCCACCAGCTTACAGATCGGCTTGCCCTGCGCCGAGAACTTTGCCTCGTACTCGGTCATGACGTTGCCCTCTGCCATCTCGCTGTGGTGCAGGTCACGGGTATATTCTGTGATGCGCCAGCCCGCCTCCGGGATAGCTTCCAGGGAATAGGAAAATAAATCCTGGTTGTCCGTCTTGAACTCGACTCTTCCATCCTTCTGAAGAATCTGATCGTACACTGCCATAAATGGCGGCGAGGTCAGTCTCCGTCTCGCATGGCGGTCCTTCGGCCACGGATCCGAAAAATTCAAATAAATCCGCTCTACTTCCCCCGGTCCAAAAATCTCTGCCAGTTCTCTGGCATCCTCACATAAGAAATAGATATTGGACAGTTCCATCTGTTCTCTCTTGCGGATCGCCTTTAAAAGAACCGTCGAATATTTCTCAATACCCACAAAATTCACATCCGGGTTGCGGGACGCCTGCTCCAAAATAAACTGACCTTTACCCATACCCACCTCGATACGGATCGGATGGTCATTTCCAAAAATCTGCTGCCAGGTTCCCTTCTTCTCCTTCGCCCCATGAACCACATGCGGGTTTTCTTCTATCATCTGCTCTGCGCCCGGTATATGGCGTAATCTCATCTTCGTTCCTCCTGCTGTCTACAATCTGCGCCGTCCCGGATGGACTTTCTTCCGTACCGTATCATTCCGTTGAGACGCCCCGGCTTACCCGCCGGATCTATCCTTATCTTACCATTGAAGCCCCCATTTCGCAAGCAAAGGTGCTCTATTTTCACACCATTTTACGATCCCCGTGTTACTGTTCACGCATACGTGCCCAGTAACGGAATTCGCCGTGGCTTCGCATTTAAATACGGCAAATTCCTGCTGCCACCACGTTTTCTTGCGGCACTTTCGGTTCCAAAAATGCCCGCCCCATAAACAGCCTCCACTCTCCTCCATGCCGTCCTTTCTAATCCGTCCGACTTTGTGTCCTTTTCTTACAAATTTCATAACTTTTCCAATTTTTATCATTTTATAGATGAATAATTCAAGCGATTATATTATAATAATTTTAGGACAAAACCAAACATACGGTCACGAAATGACTGCCGTCTTTTCACCCCTTCGCCGGACATTCAAAAGTCAGTATCCGTCCGGGAACAGCCGCCGGCACGCCGGTTTCGGACCTGCATCATATACACAGGAGGATATGCCTATGGGAACAACAGCTAACACAGGTCAGAGCACCTGGGAACAGATCCACGGCGGGGTCCGCGAGACCGAGCGCCTGATCGGACAGAAGAATTATAACCTGGCGATGGTGAAAGCCCGCCAGACCCTTGAATACATGGTCAAATGCCTCTGCGAGCGGTATGGCATTCTGGAAACCGGTCTTCTGGAGATGATCGACGCCCTCTACAGCGCCGGAAAAATCAGCAAGACCACCTGCGAACATTACCACAAGATCCGCACGATCGGCAACAAGGCGATCCATGAGGGAGACAACAGCGCCTACAACGCCAATCAGGCGCATCACCTTCTGTCGCAGGAGGTCTACACCTTCGCAAATGACTACAATGACACAAAAAAATCCACCCGGGCTTCCCGAAGTGCAGCTCCAACCCCCGCTTCTTCCCGCCTTCGCGGGAACAGCCGACATTCCTCTGCCAGCTCTGGAAACGAAAAATCTGCCGGCACACGTTCCGGCAGCTCCGAGGGACGCCGTCCGCGCGCCTATGCAGGCGGTCCGTCTTTTGAATTTCGAAGCATTATTAAACCAGTGCTTCTGATTATTATTATCATCCTGCTGCTTTTGATCATCAAGATGATACGCCCTGCGACGGATGCCAAACCGGATTCTACTGCAGCCGTCAGCACCGAATCGCTGGCTCCAGAAACCGAGGCAGAGACCGTTGCCGCAGAATCGACCGTTTACCGGACCACCGACACAGTCAATGTCCGTCCGGAACCATCCACCGACACCGACAGGATTGGTGTTCTAGCACCAGATACCGATGTGGAATATCTCCGTGATTACGACGAAAAATGGGCGGTAATCAGCTACAACGGACAGGAAGCCTACGTTTCCAGAGACTTTATCCGGCAGGTTTCGCAGTAATCAGCCAAAAAAGGAACCATACATGCAGTGATTCTTCTCCCTGACATACATGGTTCCTTTTCATTTTCTTTGTACAATGGTTCATCACTTTCGCAATTATACTTTCCGCAATGAATCCCTGAATTTACTCAACTCAAATTTTACTTCAAATCCCGAATTTTCTCCGCCAGCGGCACAATCTCCTCCAGCGAATTTAACTCATAGTCCGCCAGACTCCGGTCAAAGGAAAAACGGTTATCGATGAGCGCCGCCACTGTCATTCCCGCGCAGTGCCCCGCCGTGATGCCGACCGTCGAATCCTCAATCACAAGGCACTCCTCCGGCTGCAGGCCCATCTGCTCCGCCGTATAGAGGTAAACCGCCGGATCCGGCTTGCTGCGCTTGAACGTACTCGCACTGATCATCCGCTCCAGACGGGACGCCACGCCATTTTCCTTTAAAATGCGCTCCACCTGCTCAATATTCGTCGCGGATGCGACCGCCAGCCGGAAGCCCTCTGCTTTCAGGCGATCCATCACATCCAGAATTTCCGGGCGGAAGATCGAGAGATAATCAATCGAATTAAAAATGTCCGTCCAGCGCCCCAGATACTCGTCATGCAACTCCTGCCAGGTCTGACCATTGTGGATCGCCTTCTCCACAACCATCCAGCAGTCCTGCTTCGTCGTCCCCACCGTCCCGTGCAGACTCTCCAGAGTCACCTCCGGATTTTTCGTTTTTGCATATTCATACAGATAATTCAGATAAATTCCTTCACTGTCAATGATGACCCCATCCATATCAAAGATGACTGCCTTTATCATATTCGTATCCTCTCTCTTTCTGCTCCAGATTATAACATCTCCCCCCAGTATACAGGAATCCCCCGCCAGCTGACAAGCCCCTATTCCACCCTTCCGCCATTCTTTTGAAAAATTTATTACTGTTCACGCATCGTGCCCAGTAACGGAATTTGCCGTGGCTTCGCATTTAAATACGGCAAATTCCTGCTGCCACCATGTTTTCTTACGGCACTTTCGGTTCCAAAAGTGCCTACCCGTAAACAGTAACAAAAATTTCACATATTTTTCCATTTCGCGCCTTTTCATGCTTCCCCGAAACTGTTATACTGGATAACGAAACGGAAACTTTAACATACAGAGCCGTTTCAAGGAAAATAGAACAAACGACCTCTTTACAAATTTATCACATAAAATGAAAGGCTGCAGCTGTACCACAACCTGACAGCCGCGAAAGGTTTTATATGACACAGAAAAAAACATATTTAAGCTGGCTTCTGGGGCTTATCTGTGCTTTCAGTCTGATGATCGTGTTTCTGATCACCTCGGTGGAAGCCGTCGCCTACTGGACGCCGCATTATTATGAAAATGAATATACCCGCTACCAGGTTGCCGATGATGTCCATATGGAGATGGACGACCTGCTTTACGTGACGGACGAGATGATGGCGTATCTGCGCGGCAGCCGCGACGATCTGAACATTGACACCGTCGTAGACGGGACGCCACGCGAATTTTTCAACGCCAGGGAGAAGGCGCACATGGCGGATGTCCGCAACCTCTTTCTCGGAGGACTGGCGCTGCGCCGCCTCTGCCTGTTTCTGGCAGCGGCATCGGTTGCACTGCTGGCACTTTTAAAGCTTCCGTTAAAACATCTGCTGCCACGGATGCTCTGCGCCGGGACGGTTTTATTTCTGGGCGTGACCGCCCTGCTTGCCGGGATCATTTCCACTGATTTTACGAAATATTTTATTATTTTCCACAAAATCTTCTTTACCAACGATCTCTGGCAGCTCGATCCGCGGACCGATCTTCTGATCAACATCGTGCCGGAACCATTTTTCATGGACACCGCCGCCCGGATCGGCATCACCTTCTGCCTGATGACCGGCGCCCTGTTTTTTCTCTGCCTTGCATGTATCCTGCGGGAACACCGCAGGGGCAAATCAGGGGCAGAAAATTCCGGAAATTCCGGAGGCGGCAGCTCTCCAGGTAGTTCCAGCCACCCGGCTGCTCCGGATTTGAAGACGAAAACAGCTGGCAGCACAGGCAGCAAGTTGTCCTTGTTTTTAATTGGTACACTTTTTCTGTCCCTGCTCGCCGCCCCGATGCAGGCGCTTGCCTCCACTGAATGGCCGTCGGACATTTCGATTGCCTCCGATGCCGGGATCGTCATGGACGCCAACACCGGAGTCGTTTTATATGGAAAAAACATCCATGAAACCTACTCTCCCGCCAGTATCACGAAGGTTCTGACCTCCCTCATCGTTCTGGAGCACTGTTCCCTCGATGAGACGGTCACCTTTTCCGAGAGCGCGGTCTACAACGTGGAGTCCAACAGCAGCAGCGCCGGATACGATACAGGCGATACTGCCAGCGTCAAGGACTGCCTCTACGCCCTGCTTTTAAAATCAGCCAATGAGGCTGCCAACGCCCTCGCCGAGCACGTTGCTGGCTCCGCTGATGCATTTGCTGTTTTGATGAATGAAAAAGCCGCCGAGCTTGGGTGCCAGGATTCGCATTTTGCAAATCCGAGCGGTCTGAATAACGAGGAACACTATGTCAGCGCCTACGACATGGCGCTCATCACGCGGGCGGCATTTGAAAATCCTACGTTTGCCAAGATCGTCGAGACAACCTACTATAAACTGCCGCCGAACCAGAAAAATCCCGAGGGACAGGGCATCTCCCCGGGCAATAAGCTGGTCAAAAAGAACTGGCCGCAGTACTACCGTCCGGACGTCCTCGGCGGCAAAACCGGTTATACCTCCATCGCCCTCAACACACTGGTCAATGGTGCCAGACAGGGCGATACGACACTGATTACCGTCATCCTGCACAGCAACAACACGCAGTATGAGGATACCAGCCGGCTGCTCGACTTTGGATTTAACAATTTCCAGTCGGTCAAAATTGCAGATTATGATCAAACTTTTTCAAATATCGGAAAAGATTTGAAAATTGCAGATGTATCTACCGCCGGGGGCGAATCCCTGTCCATCGACCCAGATAGCCGCGTGGTACTTCCAAAAACAGCGGATTTCTCGGAGACAACGACCTCCTTCGACTATGAGATCCCGGCTGGCGCACCGGACGGCACGATCGCCTGTGTCACTTATTCGCTCGGCGAACACAAGGTTGGCCAGGCATATCTGACCCTCACCGACAGCAGCCAGACAGCGGCAGATATTCCCGAAAAGCTTGTATCCCAGACGGCAACAGCTGCCGCGCAGGACAGCTCCGACACTGCCCTTTCAGACGGCTCCTCGGAGGCCTTGCCGCTCTCCAATCCGCCCGAATCGGCTGCTAATCAGGAAAATAGTTCCACCGGTAAATCCTTTGGACAGCTGTTTCATATTTCCGTCCGCGTTCCACCGGCATTCATCGCCGCACTGACCGCCATTCTTGTCGTGATCGGCGCGGTCACCGCCGGCATCCGTTTTCTCCAGATGCAGCGCCGCCAGGAGGAGGACGCCCTCGCAGAACGCCGCAGACGGCGCGCGGAACGTCTGCGCGACAGCGGAATGTCCGAAGCAGATTTCGACCTGATGATGCAGGACCGCCGAACGGCGCTGGCGAAAAAAAGGAAGAAACGTTCGCATAAAATCCCATAACTGACACAAAAAGAGTTACCAGATGTGGAAATTCCCTTCTTTTACCTTACTCTAAACAGGCAGGAGAAACATTTCCATATCCAGTAACTCTTTTCTATGAATTTTTTCTTTTCTCTAATTCCTATTTCATACGCTCCATCCGCTCGGCCACCTTCACCCTACTCGGCTGCTTCTGCCGCCTTTCCAGACTTCTTCGCCTTGTTGCGTTCCGCGCGCTTCTTCTTCGTTTCCTCCTTCTTCTGCTCCACGTAGGCCGCTCCCTCTTCACCGACCAGCTTCGTCGTCTTAACAGCAAAGAACGAGCCGTCCTCCGACTTCTTCATCCGGATCTTTCCCTTCATATAACCGTGCTCCGGGCAGACCGCCAGACAGAAGTAAAATTTCTGGTTTGAGGAAAACCAGCGGATCTTTTTCCGCAAGGTCCGGCGGCATTTGTAACAAACCATCTCCGCCACACGCCGTTCCTCCAAAATCTCTTCCTTCGTCTCATGCTCACGCGACACAAATTTCGCATATTCTGGAAATTCCAGGTAGATCTCTTCCTCCTCCGTCAGCGGCGGCTGGTAATAATCCACTGAAACATACTCCATCATGCTGTAAAAATCCATCTCACTCATGACACGCCCCGTGTAGTACGCATCATCCAGCGCCCGGTGGAACGGGCGGTCTTCCGTGAGGTGCAATTCCTCTACCACGGTATCTAACGACTCCTTTTGCTTGGTGCCGTGGATCAGGGCATAGATTTTCTGCAAATCATAATAGAGAAGCGGCGATGGAAACTGCAGCTCCATCCCGTGATATACCATATTCCGCTGCAATTCGGTCAGATCCATCGAGCCCCACGTACAGAACCGGTAATCATCCCCGCACCATTCTAAAAATTCGGTCATCGCACGCACAAAATCCTCGCCTTCTGTGTCAAGCTGCTCGATCGACATATGCGTCACTTCTGATATCTTATAATGCATCTGCCGGTACACCCGCGGGCGGATCAGACGGCGAAATTCCGAAATGATTTGAAGATTTTTATTTAATTTTACCGCGCCTATCTCAATAATCTCAAATGGAAGCCGGTTCATCGAGCCTTCCTTGCCCGCCGGACTCTGGTTCCATTCCAGATCCAATACTATAAACTGTCCCATAATTCTCGTCTCTTTGTAACGGTTCCGTTTTCTCCGCGTTACCTCTTACTTTTCTTTCTTCACGTTGTCACTGTCCATAACTTTACCACAAATCTGTGTATAAGTCCATATCAGGTTACCGGGCACACATGTGGGGACAGTAATATTTTTGTTACTATACACGGGTAGGCACTTTTGGAACCGAAAGTGCCGTAAGAAAACGTGGTGGCAGCAGGAATTTGCCGTATTTAAATGCGAAGCCACGGCAAATTCCGTTACTGGACACGTATGCGTGTACAGTAACATATTTTTTACATAGAACCACTGGCAGAGTGCTTCCATCTTTGCTATACTTCATGATAGAAAGAAGAAGCATTTCTTTTATCAGAATGCTTTCTTCTAAGCTTTATTATGCACCTTGGGAGGGGCTGCTTATGGATTTAATACAACAATTTATCGATACATACAAGATGAAATGGACGTTCTACGACGCAGCCGGGCGGCTCGCGGCAGAGAAACTCCAGCTCGCCCTGCAAAATGCCGGTATCCGGGCGATCGTGACCTCTCGCGCCAAGAATCCCGCCAGACTCCGCACAAAAGTGCAGCGGCGCAATTCCAGACGTGAAGAACCATACCAGACACTCGAGGAAATCTACGACGACATTGCCGATCTGTCCGGTGTACGCGTCTCCCTGTATTTCCCCGGTGACCGCGGCAAGGTAGATGCGATCATCTCGGAGCTTTTCAACATCCTGGAATTTAAACAGTTCCCGGAACAGTCGAAACCCCCGACTTACCACAAACGGTTTTCCGGCTATTGGGCGAACCATTACCGCGCGCGGATGCGCGATGAAATTTTGAATGAATCACAGAAAAAATACGGATCGGCGCGCATCGAGATCCAGGTGGCGTCCCTGATCATGCACGCCTGGTCCGAGGTTGAGCATGATCTGATTTACAAGCCAATGCAGGGAACTTTATCCGAGGAAGAGCTGTCGATCTTAGATGAGTTAAATGGTCTGGTCCTTGCCGGCGAGATCGCGCTGGAACGCCTACAGGCAGCCGGAAATGAGCGGCTCCGCAGCCGCAATGCCGCGTTTGGAAGCCAGTACGAGCTGGCGTCCTATCTCTATAATTTCCTGAGCAGCCATCTCAAAACCGAGGACATCGAGCTTCGAATGGGAAATATTGCCCTGCTCTACCGGCTTTTGCAGCGTTTACAGCTCACCGGTCTCAAAGATATTACCCCGATTCTGCGGTCTGTCAAATTTGAAAAGGATCGGCGCACCATTTCCCAGCAGATCATCGATCAGATTATCTCCGGCAATGAAAAGCGCTACCAGTGCTACCAGGAGCTGCGGACGGAACCGGAGACCGCCTCACCGGAAACCCTGCAGGCAGTCAACCAGTTCCTCGAGGAGTGGGTACCATTAGAGCGCTTGCTCAACAAGACTGCACGGCGCACCTCGACGCGTTCCCGCGGTGCCTTCAATATCAATACACTCAAGCGGATGGATCTCTTTGACAAAGAAATGATCAACCAGATTGTCCAGCTCCGCAAGCTGCGGAATGTCCTGATCCACGACATCGAGCTGCCGGACCAGGCACAGATTCTCCGCTGTACGGAGGAAGCGAAAGCACTTCTGGCACAGCTGACCGGACAGCATGACGCAATGGCAGACGGAGAAAACGGTGAAAAAAACAGCCACGCAGAAAACACATAGGACACAAACGCGCCAATCACCAAAAATGCAAAACATCAGATAACAAAAAAAACAACGATAAAAGCCATCCAGTTTTTAGCCGGATGGCTTTTTATTTTACATATTTGATTCTTTTCAGAACCGCTTCCAACATCGAAACACGATGTTTTACATTCTAATTTTGCATTCTAAATTCAGAAGCTTCTTAAATTAGAAATCAACCTCTGTATCATAGAAGCAGCAGGTCAGAAGTTTCGCCATCTGCTCCGGATTGATCGAACGCGGGTTGGAACCGGTACATGCATCGCCAACTGCCAGCTCTGCTACGGTTGCCAGTTTGTCATTGAATTCTTTCTCATCAATGATTCCGCCCTCATAGAGCTTAATGCTCGGAGCGATATTTAACTGCTTGTTCATCTCTTTGATCTCGGCGATCAGAGCGTCAACCAGAGCCTCGTCGCTGTCTCCCTGTAAACCGATGAACTTCGCGATATCTGCATAACGGGAAGCTGCCTCTGGTTCCTTGGAGTTAAATTTAATAACCTTCGGAAGATACATCGCATTCGCTGCACCGTGAACGATATGTCCGCCGGAGTAAGCTGCACCTGTCTTGTGTGCCATGGAATGGACGATACCAAGCAGTGCATTGGAGAATGCCATACCTGCCAGGCATTGTGCGTTGTGCATACGTGCTCTCGCTTCTTTGTCGCCATTGTAAGATTTAACCAGATAGGTATGAATCATCTTGATTGCGTGAAGTGCCAGCGGGTCGGTGTAATCACAATGAAGTGTGGATACATACGCCTCGATCGCATGGGTCATCGCATCCATACCGGTGTTTGCGGTCAGCTTCTGCGGCATGGTCTCAGCCAGCTCCGGATCCACGATCGCTACATCTGGTGTGATATTGAAATCTGCTAACGGATATTTGATACCCTTATGATAATCGGTAATAACGCTGAATGCCGTAACCTCAGTTGCTGTACCAGAAGTAGACGGAATCGCGCAGAATTTTGCTTTTGTACGCAGTGTCGGGAAATTGAACGGAGTGATCAGATCCTCAAACTTGGTATCTGGATACTCGTAGAATGCCCACATCGCTTTCGCTGCATCAATTGGAGAACCACCGCCGATCGCTACGATCCAGTCCGGACCAAATTCCTGCATAAGCTTTGCGCCCTTCATAACGGTCTCAACGCTCGGATCTGGCTCTACTCCCTCAAACAGAGCCACTTCCATGCCAGCTTCTTTCAGATAATCTTCTACTTTCTGAAGGAAACCGAAGCGTTTCATGGAACCACCGCCAACGACAACGACTGCCTTTTTGCCTTTCAGATTTTTCAGTTCCGCTAAAGATCCTTCTCCATGATAGAGATCCCTCGGTAATGTAAATCTAGCCATATTGATACTACCTCCTGTTAATTTTTTAACCACCCTATGCCCAGATTATAGCACGCATTCTGGTGGATTTCAACTGTTTTAACTATTCACTTTTGATATATTTGTGTATTTTTCAAAAATTTTACATTTTATTACTTTGATTTCCATAGAAACTGCGTTCTTCGCTTGTCAATCATCCAACAAACTGCTTCTTTTCTCCATTTTGAACCGTTCCTTTTCTGTCTGCATAATCCCCCTGTGCCTTTGCCTCTATCATAAAGAATTCCTGCTGCCACTATGTTTCCTTACGGCACCTTCGCTTCCAAAAGTGCCTACCCGTAAACAGTAACGGAATTTCTCCACTCCTATTTCCATGCAAAATCTTATCTTGACATCCCTGTTTTTCCGTACTATAACAAGGGCAAGCATAAGCCGCCTGTGCGCTTATGCCCGTTTCATAGCACCTTACAGATTATATCTGTACAAGACTGACACGGAGGACATTATAATATGAAACAGAACTCACGAATCCAACTGGAAAACACCTTGATCGGCGCACTTGGCGTTCTTTCCCTTGTACTTTTTATTCTCAGCTTCCTGCCAGGGCTGGGACTGGCAAACCGCGTCGGTATCCTTCTGGAAATGGGGCACATGGTACAGCGTGCCTTTTCTGTCGTGCTCTTCATCCTGACCTTCCAGCTTTGGAAACGGAAGCGCGCCGCCTGGAACATTGCTGTTCTCCTGCTGTTTTTAAGCTTTTTACGCGGACTGACAGCACTTTCTTCGCCTTTGTATCTTCCGTTTCACCTGGCAGAAGCCGTATTATTTCTGCTTCTCCTGTGTTTTCGGAAGGACTTCTGCTGCCCGTCTGACCGGCGCAGCCTCGGACGCTCTCTCCTGTTTCTGCTGCTGGCACTGGCAGGCATCATCGTCAATGCCGGTATCAGCTATCATTTTTCGGTAAAACCGCTGGGAGAAACCTCACTTGACTCGCTGATGGATAGTCTCATTCAGGGAACTGCCATGATTTTCGGCATGGGAAATCCGAGCAATGTTTCACGTGAAACACATGTAGTCGAACTGGTTACATTCTGGTTCAGCTGGGGCTGCATCCTCGCCTCCATTCTGTATGCGGTCCGCCCATGGCTACTGCATCCAGTCAGCCATGCTTCGGATTTGATGCATGCCCGCACCCTCGTCAACCTGTACAGCCAGAATCCCAGCGCCTATTTGACGCTGGAGGATGACAAGCTCCTATATTTCGGTCAGAAGGTGGACGGCGTCATCCCCTACGGAGTCGTCGGCAGCACCATCGTTATCAACGGCGATCCCATCTGCGCGGACAGCGATTTTCCGGTTCTCCTGGCAGAATTTAAAGAATTTTGCCAACGCAGCGCTCACAACCTGTTTTTTATCAGCGTCACTGACCATTTTCTGGAAGAATATAAGAAGCAGGGCTTTGGATGGGTCAAAAACGGGGAGGAAGCCCGTTTCCACCTTGCGGACTATGAAATCTCTGGCAAGAAAGGCGCCAAGATGCGGATGAACATCAATCACGCCCGGAAAGCCGGGGTCGTCGTCCATGAATACTGCCCGCTGAAACAGCGGGATGCACAGATTGAGGCAGATCTGAACCGCATCACGAACGAATGGCTGCAGCAGAAAAAGAGTTCGATGCTGACTTTCGTTATGGGAACTGTCGGGCTGGAAAATCCGATGGACAAGCGATATTTCTACGCCACCGACGCCGACGGAAAAATCGTGGCATTCATCGTGTTTGTCCCATTTCTCGGCAAAAGCGGCTACATGGCGGACGTCACCCGCCACGGAACCGGCGCACCGAGCGGCGTGATGGAGACGATTCTTTACGACGCATTTCAGGTTTTCAAAGACGAGGGCATTGAGTATGGCAGCCTCGGTGTTGCCCCGCTCGCTGGCTTGGAAAATGACAGCCCTAATCCAGTCGAAAAGCTGCTCTGCTTCGCTTACGACCACCTGAATGACTGTTATGGATTCCGCGACCTCTACCGTGCCAAGGAAAAATACAGCCCGACCGAATGGGTTCCTTCCTATTATATCTACCTGCCGAAGATTCCAACACCAGACATGTTTTATGCCCTTGTGACGATTCAGAATCCGCATCAGATCCGCGAGGCAGCGGAGGATCTGGTAAAAGGATGGGCGCAGCGACTGAGAAACAAGAGGGCTTCCCTGACACATCAGAGTAAACCATCTCGCCAGGTAAGTTGGGCTGCTTCTTCCAGCACGAAACAGCCCGACACAAGAAAGCAGACAGATGCAGATAAAAAGGCAGACTAAACTCAGCTTTTATCATGCTGGATGCAGCCTGATAAATTTCATTTTTTTACCAGAAAAGAGGCGCTCTTACGATGAAACATTCCGGTTATCTTACCACCTCCGGCGCAGAAATCTACTATGAACAGTACGGCTGCGGCACACCGCTCCTTATCCTGCATGGAAACAGCCAGTCCCTTGCCGTCTTTTATCCATTTTTGCGCACGTTTCTGCCCGATTTTCAGGTGATTCTGATGGACAGCCGGGGACATGGGCGTTCCCGGCTGTCTGTCCACACAGCGCTCCACGGGTTCTCTACAGAGGATATGGCAGACGACGTTATCGCCCTGCTTAACCACTTACATCTTTCCTCCGTCCACCTGCTGGGATTCAGCGATGGTGCCAATATCGGGCTGGAGATCGCATGCAAATACCCGGAGCGGCTGAAAACGCTCATCTGTATCAGCGCCAACGCCTCACCGGACGGGCTGCTCACGCCGCTACACCTTACCGCCCAAATGCTGCACAGCATTTTAAATCTCCTGGGGAATCTCCTGCTGCCTGTTTTAAAATGCAGCTTCTCTTCTGCCTCTGCATCCTCCGGGTCCTCTGCGGTCTCTGCACTGTCCACCCTGAAAGTTTCCCTGCCATTTCAGAAGAATCTCTCTGTTTCCGCCACATCCGCAGTTTATGCCGACAAAGAAAGGCAAGGTCATTTCGGCTCAATTTTCCCCCGGATTCCGGCAGAACAAAAAAAGAAGCCTGACTTTCTTACCCGGCTGACGCACCGCGTCCTCCGCCGCCGAAATCTGACTTCTCTTTTACTTCACTCGCCCCGTTTAAGTGCCCGGAAATTGCAAACCATCTCCGTTCCTGTGCTGCTGATCGCCGGAACCCGGGATCTCATTAAGCCCTCACACTCCCGCTGGTTAGCAAGGCAGATTCCAACCAGTCGGCTTCTTTTAATGACCGGGGGACGGCATACTTCCATATTCCGGACACCGGCGCCTTATCTGCGCGCAATTCTGGCATTTCTGCGCCGCAGCTAAAGTCTCCTCACTCTTCCTGCTGCTCCGCTTTCCTTGCTCCATTCACTTTTAGGTTCTATACTTTTCCTCTTCAAGCATATCTACCGGACAGCATCCGCAACTGTCGTGTTTCGAGCACTCAAAGCACCTCTTAGCACAACTTCCGCCCATTATCCACTTCTTCCTTCTGGCAGATCTCATCCAGCACCCAGTTTCCATCTTCCAGAACAAACCTCCAATATTCGAAGAAATCTTCCATTTTCCGGGATCCCTTCAAAAGTTCTCCTGTTTCTTCATGATACACATAGTCGATCATCTTTCCATGGATCAAATACCAGATATAGTCGCGGTCGTCGCCGTCCTCATTCTCCGCTTCTACCAAAATCGCATCCAGAAGCTGGATCCCTTCCATGACAAACACCTCATGGCGCATCCTGCTCCACTCAAATTTCGTCTGAAACTCCTGCTGCATCTTCTGGCTCAGGTAAGGATGCCCTTTTTCCAGATCACGATCCCGCCAGCATTCCTGAATCCGGTAATATGATTCCCGCACCCGATCCTGTATCTCACTCCGATCCCAATGATCTTCTCCGATGGAAAATTCTTTCAATTTTTCACGGGCTGCTGCCTGTTTCTTTTTTGCCCGGTGCAGGTATGTAATGGTTCCGGCACTTCCCAGAATCACAAAGGTTCCCGTAAGCAAAAGCGCCTGAAACGCACCCGCCCGTCCGCCTTGTCCCCGGCTGCTGCTTGTATGATGATGGGAAGAACCACCTCCGCCACCTCCGCCGCCTCCGCCGCCGGAAGCACCTCCCGCTCTGGCAAAGGCGGTAAAAGATCCAAGAACCATCATGGCTGCTGTCAGGCAAAGCAGGCGGACGAACGTTTTCCGGCACAGGCGACCTTTCTTTCCCAATCTGGAACCCACCCTGCTTCCGCCGTTTTCATTTTCTCCCCTGTTTCTCTCCGTTGCTTTCACATCTCTCATATGAATTCTCCTAAAATCTCCCACACCTACTCGCGCTGCTGATCCTCCGGCTCCCTGCAGACATCCACCCAGCCTTTCGCTCCAGACACTTCTTCCAACTCCGGGATCGTGAGACGTACCGCACTGTGGTCGTCTCCCGCTGCCGGATAAACCGTCTCAAAACGCTTCAGGCTCTCGTCCAGATACACTTCAATTCCATCCTTGATACCAAACGGGCAGACCCCACCCGGCGCATGACCGGTAACCTCCTCCACCTGCTCAAACGGGATCATCTTTGCTTTCACGTGAAACGTATCTTTATATTTCCGGTTATCCACTTTCGCAGTACCTTCTGTCAAAATCAATACCGGCTGTTCTCCCTGCAAAAAGGACATCGTTTTCGCAATCATCCCCGGCTCCACGCCTAATGCCTCCGCTGCCAGCGCAACCGTCGCTGTGGACTCTTTTAACTCAATAACATGATCCAAAAATCCGGCTTCCTTTAAGTAACTTTCTGCTTTTTCCAGTGACATGGTTGTTTTCCTCCCGTATCCTCTATCGATTGATCTGCCGTATCAATTTCTTTTATATTTTAGAACTCATTCATCTTTCCCATCATATCACACTTTCATTTTCCATATCAATATTTCTATAGACGAAAAAAGACGGTTCCCTGCATTTGCCAGAGAACCGCCCCCTATTTCATTAATTCCTATTTTCAAGATCGTTCCGAGCGCTTTTTGTAAAACCAACACAGATTTTTTGCAAATCTATCTCCAGATTTCAGATCCAAATTCCGACTTTGTTCGATTCCCTCTTATCCAGTTCCGTCCTGTATTTATCACTTCTCCCCGAAAAATAATTCCACATCGCTCTCCACGCTGTCAATTCCCGCGATTCCAAACTTTTCCACCAATACATTTACCACGTTCGGACTTAAAAATGCCGGAAGCGTCGGTCCAAGATGGATATTCTTGATACCGAGTGAGAGTAGCGCCAGAAGAACAATGACCGCCTTCTGCTCATACCAGGCAATGTTGTAAATAATCGGCAGATCGTTGATGTCATCCAGCCCAAAAATCTCCTGCAGCTTCATCGCAATGACCGCCAGGGAATATGAATCATTGCACTGCCCCGCATCCAGGACACGCGGAATTCCTTCAATATCGCCCAGATTCAGCTTATTGTAGCGGTATTTCGCACAGCCAGCCGTCAGAATTACCGTGTCCTCCGGCAGCGCCTTTGCAAAATCGGTGTAGTAAGTGCGGCTCTTAGCACGCCCATCACACCCCGCCATAACGACAAACTTTCGGATTTTTCCCGATTTGACCGCATCCACTACCTTATCTGCCAGCGCCAGCACCTGTGCATGGGCGAAGCCGCCGACAATCTGCCCCTGCTCAATCCCGGTCGGCGGATCACAGCGCTTCGCATGCTGGATGATCACTGAAAAATCCTTCTTTCCTCCGATTCCACCGTTGATATACGTGCAGCCCGGATATCCCGCCGCACCAGTTGTGTAGAGACGATCCTTGTAGCTATCCTTCGGCGGCACGATGCAGTTCGTCGTCATCAGGATCGGTCCATTGAACATCTCAAATTCCTCCTTCTGACGCCACCATGCATTGCCGTAATTACCCTTAAAATTCGGATATTTCTTAAATGCCGGATAATACTGCGCCGGAAGCATCTCCGAGTGCGTATATACATCGACGCCGGTTCCCTGCGTCTGCTCCAGAAGCATTTCCATATCGCGCAGATCATGTCCTGAAACAAGAATGCCCGGATTACTTCCGACACCGATATCAACCGTAGTAATCTCCGGATTTCCATAAGTCTCGGTGTTTGCTCGATCCAAAAGCGCCATTCCCCGGACACCATATTCGCCAGTTTCCAGCGTCAGGTGAATCAAATCATCCACACTCAGACCGTCATCCAGCGTCGCCGCAAGCGCCCGCTGTAAAAATGCATCCGCCTCCCGGTCCTCCTGCAGCAGGACGTTCGCATGCCGGGTATAGGCAGACAAACCTTTCAAGCCATACGTAATCAAGCTGCGAAGGGAAATAATATCCTCGTTCTGCCCGATCAGAACGCCCGCTTCCGACGCTTTTTTTATAAATTCAGACGGCTCACCTGTCCAGCCAGCCGCCTCCGGCAGATTGTCCCGACGTTCCAGCTGCTCCCACAGTGCCGTCTTCATTTCCAGCGTCTTTTCAATTCTTTTTTCAATCACCGCCTTATCAAAATTGGCATTCGTGATCGTCGTAAACAGATTTTCGGTAACCAGATGGTTGACCTCATCTGCCACCGCACGCCCCTCCTCTCGAAGCCGTGTCGTCACCGCGCAGATACCCTTCGTCACCCACACAAGCAAATCCTGCATTGCCGCCACATCCGGCTGCTTACCGCAGACACCGACCACCGTACAGCCCTTGCATCCGGCCGTTTCCTGACATTGATAACAAAACATTTTCTGTTCCATTGTTCACTCCTCCTATCGCATCTATCGTGTCTTATATAATCTGCATTTCGCGTGATTTATATTCTTGATAGGGATAGATAACGAAGCTGCCTTCCATATTATCAGCGCCATGATTAGCGCCATCAGCGTCAAGAATAGCGTCATCCGTGGTGCTATTTGTCATCTGATTTAAAAGTTCCGGAAGGATTTTTGCAGCCTGATACAATTTTCTGTAATCTCTGCCATAATAAAAATATCTCCATCATTTTACTTGTAATGACGGAGATATTTCGCCCTGCTTATTCTTGTAGCAACCAATCGGCTATATCGTGAATTTCGATTCCTTCATAACTATATTTTGGATGTTTGGTTCTGGCAATAATCATTTTCGGATAAGCATCTCGGATCTGAAGCAGAGGAGAGCATTCTCTCTCAAATGTTTCCTGCCCGGAAATGTTGTCGCTGACCTGAATATAAATCTTCTCGCTGCCTCTCTGAGCAACAAAGTCGATCTCCTTTTGATAGAGCTTGCCGACATAGACATCGTATCCACGGCGAAGAAGCTCGATGCAAACAATGTTTTCATATACTCTGCCATAATCCATATTTCTGCTTCCCAGTATTGCATATCGAATACCGCTGTCACACAAATAGAACTTTTCAGAGCTTTCAAGGTATTTCTTGCCTCGGATGTCGTATCTCTTTCAAAAACATAAAATTTTTTATTTTTTGAAAGTGGAAACTATGTAAAGGCAATCCGAAAGCTGCCCAGGCATCAAGCCTATCCTGTTTACACAGGTTCGGCATTCCTTCTAGTATTCCCAATTTTGTTTTTCGCAGTTATGTGTGTATTATCATCTCTGTGGTCCAATAGACTTGATGTTGAATTGTTACTAATTACTCTTTCCATATTTTTACTGGATTTCTGGATCATATACCGAAATACTTGGCAGAATATATGCAAACGCAATTCTGATTTATCGATATTTATAGGTGTGGAAGAAACTGATTGGAACAAGAAAAAATTGTCTGTTGGAGATCTTGATTCTATTCTGCAAAAAATAGATGATAAACGCAACCTGCTGTCTGATAAACAATATAAGGCGCTTCGTACAGTAGAAATCGCCCTCTGTAATTTCCGCAACGGCATCGTCGATGATTATTATAATAAGCATCCTGAGTTGTCCATCAGTGAGGCAGATTATCGTATGCCAAAAAGATAATAAACATACAACCATTTTATGATAGAATGAATTATATGAAAGAATTAACTGGACATTGGAGGATTCTGATGAAAAAACGAAAGAAAATTATTTTATGGATTGCAGTTATTGTACTGGTATTATGTTCGATAACAGCACTATCGATAAAGCCAGATATAGATGCTTCTGGCAAGGATTTATTCTTGTATAGAATGAGTGGCTTCTCATTGTTTTTGATTTGGCTGTTCGGCCTTATCATAGAATTAGATGTATTCCATATTAAGAAGAATATCCTGCTGGTAAAAAGTGATCGTATCAGTCTGCATATCATCTTCTGGATTATTTTGATAATTCTATCGCTTATTGTATTCGGGGTATTCTACAACTTTACAAGTCAAGATTTCAAAAATGCTTTATCAGAAGTAACCGAAAATGAGACTGATTCAAACAAGGTTGAAAAATCCGAACCAATAGCCTCGGATAATGTTACAGAAAAAGCTGACGATGCAGAATATGAAGAAAATATACCCGCTTCTGAATTTTCCTTTGAAATTCAATCTGATTCTACAAATGAAGAAAACAATTCAGACATTTCTTCAAGACTAATAGAGGATGAAACTTATTATTTTGATGATGCTTCATTTATAGTCAATGGCATACAGCTGACCGTGAATAATATAATACTTCACAGAGAATATAAGCCAGAAGGATATAGCTTGGAAGTAGAATATTCCTTACTGAATCAAAATGACACAGATGCTACATTTGAATTTTCATCTCAATCCGGAAATAATTTCGTTCTGAACGGTCAAAAGGCAAGGATGACAAAACAAGCATCTCTTTCCCAAAACCATTGTACTGAGTATCACCTGAATTCTAAAGAAGAAACAGAAGCATTTATCGGTGATTTTTATGCACTTTCAAGTTCTGCCGGGAAAACGATCAACGGTGAAAATTTTGAAGCAGTTGACATATCAAATCTTTATTCCGGTCAGCAGCTAACAATCAATTTTCAGATCAATGGTATATGCAACGATCAAACCGAAACTATGACAATCTCATTTGACATTGATCTATGATAATCTCAAAAAGCTGAGGTGGAAATTTAAAAATCCACCTTGGCTTTTTCCTTGCCTCTATTTCAGAGACTTATTTTTTGTTTCGGTTTATCGCTCATCCAAGCAAATTATAAAAATGGCCGCACACATCTCCAATACCATACTCAATTACATTCCATTGTCTGTGGGTGAATTATCTCTTATCGTAATATACTTCTGACCGGTTCAATGTAGTTCTGTTTTACAGTTATCATCTTTATGCAAATACATCATCCAAAGCTGCCATCTCCGGATTAACCTTTTTTCTTTCTAACCCACGTTATTTTGCA
>ENA-UONU01000532-UONU01000532.1-human-gut-metagenome-genome-assembly--contig:-CS51-NODE-532-length-40849-cov-4.675712_pt1 | contig 40849 bp, 34 predicted proteins | sample MGYA00242462_ERZ724009 | MGnify/ENA metagenome assembly ERZ724009 | reverse complement strand
TGATTAAATGGAGAAGGGATATTCATTCTCACCCGGAAGTGGGATTTGACCTTCCCCGTACCTCTGCTTTAGTAGCAGAACATTTGAAGGGATTTGGATTTGAAGTAAAAATAGGTTTTGCCAAATCCGCTGTGTTGGGGATTCTGGATACAGGGATTCCGGGTAAAACAATCGCAGTAAGGGCAGATATGGATGCTTTGTCTATGATGGAGGAGAGCGGAGCTCCTTTTTCATCGGAGATTCCTGGAAAATGCCATGCCTGCGGCCATGATGCTCATACGGCCCTTCTTTTAGGGCTGGCAAAATATCTCTCGGAGCACAGAGAGATATTGAAAAGTGGAAAGGTAAAGCTCATTTTTCAGCCTGCTGAGGAAGGGCCTGCTCCAGGAGGTGCGAAGCTTATAGTGGATTCGGGAGTGCTGGATGATGTGGATGTTATATTCGGAGCTCATGCCCAGCCGCTATATCCGGTGGGAACGATTGGATGTAAATATGGAGATGCATTTGCCAGCGGCGATTTTTTTGAGGTGAAGCTGACGGGTGTGGGAAGTCATGCTGCCTCTCCTCATAAAGGAAAAGATGTAATTACAACAGCGGCCCAGATCATTGAGGCGATTCAAAATATCCGGAGCAGGGAACTGCCTCCATTAAAAACGGCTGTAATCTCTGTGTGCTCAATCCATGCAGGAACACTCGGAACAAAGAACGTTCTTCCCCAGGAGCTGACCTTTGGAGGGACTTTTAGGGCTTATGATGACCATGTGCGGGCATATATTGCAAAGCGTCTAGAGGAGGTGGTAACGGGTATTGCATTACTGAATGGCTGCAAGGCAGAGGTGAAAGATAGCTTTAATTATCCTTCCTTCCAGAATGATGAAGATGTGATCCACACGATCTATCGGTCTGCCAGGGAGATTTTGGGGGAGGATCATGTGATTAAAAAAGAGGATCCTGAGATGGGATCAGAAGATTTTGCATGGTATACAAAGAAATATAAAGGGGCATTTTTCTTCTTTGGAATACGCAATGAGGAAAAGGGATGTACCTATAGTCTGCATAATCCTAAATTTAAGATTGATGAGGATGCGTTTGTACCAACCCTGGCAGTCTATGTAAATACGATCTGTCATTTGATGGAGGCTGAGCGTGGATATGAAGGAGAATAGGGATTCGGGCCGTTTGTGGGCTATTTTAAGCCTTTCCATGGCCAATGCACTGGTGGGGACTGGGATTTCTCCGGCATTGGCAGTTATGAAAGAATATTTTTCGGATGCCTCTCCCATACTGATCCAGATGATCGTGTCTCTGCCCTCCCTTCTGGTGATCACCGTGGCTTTTGTGTTTCCGGTTATGTCGAAGCATATTTCCATGCGGCGGCTTTGTGGTTTAGGATTACTGCTTTTTACGGTGGGAGGTCTGTGTGGGGGCGTGACCGATCATATTTATGCAATGATATTGACTAGGGTTTTAATTGGACTGGGGTATGGAATCATGATGCCTCTTTCTGTGGGGCTATTGGCTTATTTTTATGACAGCAAGGAGCAGCATCGCCTCAATGGTGAAATTGTAATCTGGTCCAGTGTTTCTTCCATTGTCTGCATGATGTTGGCAGGGTATCTGGCAGTGCTGTCCTGGCGTTTTGTATTTCTTGTTTATTTGTTTGGGCTCCCCTGTCTGTGGCTGTGCCTGAGGTATATTCCGGACGAGACGCTCAACAGCCCTAAAAATCAGATCAGCATAAGTGTGATTAAAAAGACATTTCCTTACACGCTGGGGATCTTCATTATCTTTGTGGGATATTATTCGATTCTCAACAACTGCTCCAGTATAAGTGTAGCGGAGGGGACGGTTAGTGCTGCCCATATCGGTACGGTAATGACGGTTCAGACCTTTTCATCTTTATTTACAGGAAAAGCCATAGGGCGTTTGGAGCATAGATTTGGGGAGAATTTGAAATATCTCATATGGGTTTTCGCTATCGCCGGCTTTCTATGCCTGGAGGTTAAGGGAAGCTTTTTGTTCCTGTGTCTGGGGCTTCTTCTGTTTGGCGTAGCTCTTGCCATCGCAGTGGGTACACTGAATGCAGAGGCTTGCATGGTTTGCGAGAGGGAGGAAGCTTTGTCGGCAGGAACAATGATTATGTTTATGCGGAGCCTGGGACAGTTTTCTTCTCCGGTCATTCTGTCCCTCTTTGGCGGTATCGTGGGAAGCGGAAGTCCCCGTTTCCCATATACCGGCTCCTTGATCTTCTGCTCCCTTATGCTGGCGTACTATTTGCTTTTGGCCAGAAGGCGATGAAGGGAGTCTTCGTTTTGAATAATGAATACAGAGGCCAGGATGATCAACATTCCGCACACTTTGAAAGCAGTGAGCTTTTCGGACAGAATGAGGGTGCTCATCAGGAGGCCTACCACTGGGTTAATATAGGCATAGGTAGAGACCACAGAAGTTTTCCACTTCCGTATCAAATATACATAGGAAGTAAAGCCGATAATAGAATCAGCTACTGCCATATAGGTCATGGGTAGGATGCTGGGAAGGGTGAGTTCCTTAAAAGCGCCCAAATTGCCTGTGAAGGCAGTGGTGAGAAGATACAGAACTGCCGGCACGGCGGCCTGATAAAAAATCTGCACCTGCAGGGGAGGATGGATCACGTTATATTTCAGGTAGATCGTCCCGGCTGCCCATATAAAGTCAGATGCCAAAAGAAGCAGCAGCCCCAGGGGATCAGAGCCTCCCTGAGCCAGGCTGTGGGAAACGATGATCAGGGTTCCAGAAAGGCCCCCTACGATCCCCGTCATTCCAATCCAACCGATATTCAAGCGGCGGGAGACCAGGGAATCCACCAAAAGGATTGATATGGGGATCAGGCAGACCATAGCGGTGCTGATCCCTGCCTCCACCCTGCGGGAGGAAAAGAGGAGGAGAAGCGTATGGATGAAATACATGATGCAGCCGCTGGTGATCAATATTTTGGCTTCGTGCCGTGTGATCTTAAAGGACATGCGCCTGCTTATGATCCAGAGAGCCATCAGCCCTGAGGCAATGGAAAAGCGTACACTGCCAGCCAGAAAGGGATGGAGTACGCTGGAGGATAATTTGTTGGCAATATTGGCTGTGCCCCAGAAAAAACAAATGTTAAAATAGGCGACAAATGGAAGACACCGCTGTAAAAAAGAATCGTTTTTCATGTTTGTTTCCCCTAAAAATAAAAAATTATGCGTTCCATCCCATAGGCGACATAACGCAGAAGCCTATGGCAGGCGTTTCACCAGTATTTATGGTGCGGTGAGGCATATTGGGCCGGATGACCACGGAGTCACCTGGGGTTAGATGATAACAGGTTTCACCCAGGAAAATATTGATCTCTCCCTGAAGGAGGATAACGATCTCCTCTCCCGTATGGAATAAAAAATCTTCCGAATCATGCCCTCCGGGTTCGATCTCAAATTGAACCACCATAGAAGAAGGGGTATATTCCGGAGTGGACATGGGGGAGACGATTTCATAAAAAATTTCACTTTTTGGAAATTTAATAATGGGTCTCTGATCGCTTTTTACCATAGCCGGGTGATGTTCGGACTGATCCATAAGAAGGTAAGGCGAAACCCCCAAAAATGAGCTTATTTTACGAAGGGAAGCGAGAGAGGGATCTACGGTCCCTCTCTCTAACTGGGAAATATAGCCAATAGAAAGGCCTGTTCCCTCAGCAATATCTTTTAATGTCAATTTTTTGTCTTTTCTTAATTTCCTTATTTTTTCTCCGACCATAATGGAACCTCTGCTGAAAATAAATCGTATAAATATATTTTACCATACTTTTGCATACTGTGACAGCATCTTAGTATAAATTCAACAGAAAGAATATGTTAGATTCCCATTAAAACAGCCGCAGAAAGGATCAGCATTTGTGCGATATACAGGATACCGAAGAGCGGAAGAAAGAATTTCCACCATTTATGCATGGGAATGCCGCTGATTCCGATGGAAATAGCCAGGGAACAGGTGGGCCACAGGATATTGGAAAAGCCGTCGCCGAACTGGAATGCCAAACAAGTTACCTGCCTGCTTACCCCTAACAGATCTCCCAGAGGCGCCAAGATGGGGATTACCGTTGCGGCCTGTCCTGTGGAGGAAGGGATAAAGAAGTTGATCAGAGTCTGCAAAAGCAGCATGCCCTGGGCGGCGATAATGGGAGGAAGCCCTTCCAGGATCTGGGAGGCATAAAATACGATGGTATCAATGATCATAGCTCCCTGGAGGATCACTAAAATGGCTTTTGCAAAACCTACAACAAGAGCGCCCATAACTACCTTGGAAGCGCCGTCAAGAAACTCGTCAGCCATTTTGCTGGGGCCCCATCCGCTGACAGCTCCTGCAAATATGCCCATCAGGACAAAGATTCCGGCCAATTCTGCATTTCCCCATCCCAGTTTTAGGGAGCCATAAAAAATAGCGATGAGGGAAATGAGGATTTCAATCAGGATCCATATCTGCTTTTTGGTGGCTTTTGTCCGGACGATCTCATCCCGGTCAAAATTGATCTCCAGTTTATCTCCCAAGATCAGGCTTTTGGAGGGATCCTTGCTTACCCTTTGGCCGTACCAGAAGATGTATAAAATTCCCAGAGTGGAAAAGACCACAAAGGAGACTACGCGGATTCCCATACCTGAGAAGATAGGGACTCCGGCAATTCCCTGGGATACCGGTACGGAGAATGGGTTGAGGGTAGCTGCGGACCAACCGATCCCTTTTCCCAATTCCAATATGGCAAATCCAGCCAGGGCGTCATAGCCCAGAGCGACTCCTAATCCCATAAACACAGGGATCAGCCCGTTGTATTCGTTCCACATACCGAAGGTAGAGGAAAGGACAGCAAAGGTAAGGAAAAAGATGGGAATGACCAGCTTTGCACGATCGGAAAATTTTCTCAGGAGGGAGCCAAGAAACGCATTGAAGGCTCCAGTCTTGAGAACCATTCCGAAGGCGCCGTTTACAAGGAAAATAAGCATAGTTACTTCAGCTCCGCTTACAAGTCCGCGGTGAAGGGAACTGAGAACTGTGACCAGGCCGGCCGGCTTTTTTTCTTCCAGGGTATGGAAAGTGCCGGGGATTACCAGGGTACGGCTGACGCCGTCCACATCTACTGTCTGGGTGTCAAATTGTCCTGGAGGGACAAACCAGGTGCAGACTGCGACAAACAGGATAATGGAACAAATGATAACATAAACATGAGGTATTTTAAAAGATTTATTTTTCATGGCATTGCTCCTTGTTGAAACGAACGTTAGCGGCGTGTTTGTTTAGAAGGCGTGTTAACTCCAGTTTGCCTTGAGGATGCGCAGGAGATTGCCTCCGGTCAGTTTGGCAATGTCCTCGTCGGAGTAACCGCGTATCTTCATTTCTGTGATCACATTGTCTAGCTGCCAGCAGCCCTCAAACCCTTTGGCGTGACGCTCGTCGGAACGTGTTCCAACACAGCTGTTGTAGGCTCCAACGACAGCAGGGTAGAGCACAGCCTGTTCCGCCGTTCCCTTGTCATCCTTATTTCCGTCAAGAGTATTGTCAGCTCCGAAGGATACATGGTCAATGCCGATCAGATTGACTACATAGTCTACGTGATCTACATAGTCTTTTACGTCAGGACGGCATCCTTTTTCCTTTTTCCAAATCAGGGGAGCCCAGGGGGAAATTCCCATAACACCGCCGTTTGCTTTGAGGGCCAGCAGCTCCTTGTCTGTTTTTGTACGGACGCTGGGCGTGATATTGTAAACGCCGGCGTGAGTGATGGCCACAGGCTTTTCGCTCATATGTAAGATGTCCATGGAGGTTTTCCTGCCTACATGGGACAGATCAGGGAGCATTCCCAGACGGTTCATCATTTTGAGGGCCTTCTTTCCAAAGTCGGTCAGTCCTCCGTCCTGGGATTCGCAGCATCCAGTTCCGATAAAGTTGGAATCATTGTAAGTCATCTGTACCACACGAACTCCCAGCTCGTAAAAAACTCTCAGCTGATCCAATGAATTTTCAATGGAATTAGGATTTTGGAAGGCTAATATAAGGGCTTTTTTTCCGTTTTCCTTGGCCTTATAAAGATCGGATACAGATTTTGCGATCATCAGGCCATATTTGGGGTTATCCAGCATGTTATAGATGTTACCGATGCTTCGGGTACTGGCAACATATCCTTTTCCTTCATCCGGGATGGTTAAAAAGAACGCATCCATTTTGGAATTTAGGACATCCTGGGTTACGCCGGTAAATTCGGTTTCTGTGAATGAACATCCGTCAATAATAAGATTTGTCTCCATATATTTTACCTCCACTAAAATTTTAGTAATAGTATAAAAATATTCCAATAAAGAAAAAGTTGGGATATTTTTTGGTATGTCTTTAGAGTATCATATTATCAGGAGACTTACAAGAAAAATAAGATATAAAGCTGAAAAACGTGATAATATTTAAAAATATGTTATATATTTTGTACAATATTTATAATTTCATTCTTTTTTCGCAGGTACTATTGACTTTGAAAATAAATGTATATAAAATGAAAATAATTATAGTATTACTAAAAAGGAGGAAGGGGCATGAAGGAAATAGCAGAAAAGAAAATTGCGTATATTGGGGCAGGTCAGATGTGCGAGGCAATTTTCAGCGGTTTGATCCAGTCAGGAACGGTATCTCCGGAACGGATTTTATTGTATGATGTCAATAAAAAGCGGTTGGAGGATCTGAAAAGCCGGTATCATGTAACGATTGCGGAGCCCTCTGAACATGCTTATGATGATGTGGTAAAATGGGCTGACGTTTTGTTTTTGTCTGTACGCCCTCAGGATGCGAGGGAGGTTCTTTCCTGTGTAGGCCCTCGGTTACGGGAAGATCAGGCCGTCATTTCTATTATGGGAGGGGTGTCCCTGTCTTTTCTGGAAGGATTTATCCAAAATGCGGCTGTGGTACGGGTGATGCCCAATACGCCCATGCTCGTGGGGGAGGGGGCAGCAGGAATTGCTCTGGGAGCGCGCTGCACGTCCCAAACGGAGAAAATTGCAAAGGAACTTTTTGATGCGGTGGGGATCAGCTATGTGCTGCCTGAGCATTTGATCGATCCTCTTACCGGGATCAGCGGATGCGGCCCGGCATTTGCATATTTATTCATTGAAGCTATGGCAGACGGCGGGGTGGAGCTGGGACTTGGCCGGGAGGAAGCCTTAGGGCTGGCGGCCCAGTGCCTGATCGGCGCAGGGAAAATGGTTCTGGAGACAGGAACCCATCCCGGAATATTAAAGGATCGGGTATGTTCCCCTGGCGGAGGAACGATTGCCGGCGTCCACTCTCTGGAAAAAGGAAACTTCCGGGGAACGGTTATGGACGCTGTAGTAAAGAGTGTAGAACGGATGGGAAATGTTGGTAAGAAAGCGTAGCAGGGAGCAGCTGCATAGCAGGGAGCGACTGCATAGCAGAAAATCTTCTTGATCCAGATAGAAAACAGGGGGCAATATCAAACTTGGTTGAGAAAAACAAGCGTTTGATATTGCCCCCTGACATGCTTTGTCAGCCGGAAAACGAAGTCCCATACCCTGATCGGAAGGGATGCTGCAGCATGAAAAAGCTTGGGTATTATAAGGACAGATTCTTCTGCGCGGTGGCCAGCATAAGCTTGATCCTGTTTAGCTGGTTGACTTCGCTGGCGCCAGGATCGTAGTCCACAGCAATGATATTGGACTGAGGATAATTGCGCCTCAGCTCCTTGATGACACCCTTTCCCACAATGTGGTTGGGGAGACAGCCAAAGGGCTGGGTGCAGATAATGTTGTTGACGCCGCTGTGGAGAAGCTCCAGCATCTCTCCAGTGAGGAACCAGCCTTCCCCTGTCTGGTTGCCCAGGGAAACGAAGCCCTTTGCCATCTGGGCCAGCTCATTGATGGCTGAGGGAGGAGCGAAATGGCAGCTGGCGGCCAGCTCTTTTTTTGCCGCTTTGCGGAAGTACTCTAATAAGGCAATGCCTGCGTTGCACAGGCGGGCGGTAGAGCGCTTGGTTCCCAAATGCTCTGCCTTAAAGTTGCTGTTATAGAAGGAATACAGCAAAAAGTCCATGAGATCCGGCATTACCGCCTCGGCGCCTTCTGATTCCAGAAGCTCCACTACGTGATTATTGGCCAGAGGGGAGAATTTCACAAGAATTTCCCCCACGATTCCCACCTTTGGTTTTATGGCGTTTATTCTTGGCAGTTCATCAAAGTCGCGGATCATGCCCCGTAGGTTGCGTCCAAATTCCATCATAGCCGGATTTTTCTTGGACAGGGAAGCGATACAGCGGGCCTTCCATTTTTCGTGAAGGGCGTTAGCACTTCCTTTTTCTGCTTCATAGGGGCGTGTAGCATAGAGGATCCGCATAAAAACGTCTCCGTACACAATGGCCTGCATGGCTTTGGTAAGCATGGGCAGGGTGATGGAGAAACCAGGGTTGGTCTCCATTTTGTTAGCGTTGACCGAGATCACGGGGATCTGGGACATTCCTGCCTTTTCCAGGGCGCGGCGGATGAAGCCGATGTAATTGGAGGCACGGCAGCCTCCTCCGGTCTGGCTCATAAGGACAGCGGTGCGGTTCAAGTCATATTCCCCGGATAACAGGGCGTCCATGATCTGTCCAATGACGATGAGGGAGGGGTAGCAGGCATCGTTGTTTACATACTGCAGGCCCACATCTACTGCGTTTTTGTTATGGTTTTTCAAAACCTGGATCTTGTATCCAAAGGAACGGATGGCCGGTTCCAGCAGATCGAAGTGGATAGGGGACATCTGGGGGCAGAGAAGGGTGTAGTCCTTCTTCATATCTTTTGTAAAGACAGCCCGGTGATAAGCGCTGGACACCACTCTGCGCTGATAATGTTTCTGATCCCGCACCCGCAGGGCGGCGATCAGGGAACGTATGCGGATCCTGGCTGCTCCCAGGTTATTGACCTCGTCGATCTTTAACACGGTATAGATCTTGCCGGAGCGGGTCAGTATGTCGGATACCTGATCAGTAGTCACGGCATCCAGGCCGCATCCGAAGGAATTGAGCTGGATCAGATCCAGGTTATCCTGGGTTTTTACAAAGCTGGCAGCTCCATAGAGCCGGGAATGATACATCCACTGGTCTGTGACCATCAAAGGCCGCTCTACCTTGCCCAAATGGGAGATGGAATCCTCAGTCAGGACAGCAAATCCATAGGAGGTGATCAGCTCCGGGATCCCGTGATGGATCTCAGGATCCACATGGTAGGGCCTTCCGGCTAATACGATTCCCCGTTTTCCCTGGTCTTTCATCCATTTCAGGGTTTCCTCCCCTTTTTTCATCATATCATTTCTTGAGGCGATCAGCTCCTCCCATGCGGCATGAGCTGACATACAGAACTCCGCTTCTGGAATCTGGAAAACTTTGGAAAATTCTTTGGCCAGAGCGCGGGTAATGATCTCCTCATTTGTAAATGCAAGGAAGGGGTTCATAAAATGAACCTGTTCTTCCCGGAGCGCCTCCACATTATTTTTGATGTTTTCCGCGTAGGAAGTAACCATAGGGCAGTTGTAATGATTGCCTGCCTCAGGAGTCTCATTGCGCTCATAGGGGATGCAGGGATAAAAAATAAATTTTACTCCCTGCTTGATGAGCCATGACACGTGGCCGTGAACCAGCTTCGCCGGATAGCATTCGGATTCGCTGGGGATGGACTCAATGCCCAGCTCATAAATCTGTCTGGTGGACTGGGGGGACAGAACCACATGATAGCGGAGCTTTTTGAAAAACGTGGCCCAGAATGGGAAATTTTCGTACATATTCAGCACTCTGGGGATCCCCACAACACCCCGGTCCGCCTGATCCAGGGGAAGGGGTTCATAATCGAACATACGGTGATATTTGTAATCAAAGAGATTGGGAATCTCTTTCCTGGCTTTCTCAAGACCAAGCCCCCGCTCACAGCGGTTGCCGGAGATGAATCTGCGTCCGCTTCCGAACTGGTTGATGGTTAGGACACAGTGATTGTTGCATCCCTTGCACCGCGTCATGGAGGTGGTATATTTTAAGTTTACGATCTTTTCCAGAGAAAGCATGGAGGTTTCCGGCTCTCCTGCCATGTGGAAACGCTCCTTGGCAATGAGGGCAGCGCCAAACGCGCCCATGATCCCGGCAATGTCAGGCCGGATAGCCTGGCAGCCGGAGATGGTCTCAAAGCTTCTCAGGACTGCATCATTATAAAATGTACCGCCCTGAACCACCACATGTCGGCCCAGGTCAGTGGCGTTTGTGATCTTAATTACCTTATATAATGCGTTTTTGATCACGGAATAGGCGAGGCCGGCAGAGATGTCCGCAACGGAGGCTCCCTCTTTCTGGGCCTGCTTTACGTTGGAGTTCATGAAAACAGTACAGCGGGTTCCAAGATCCGTTGGATTGGGGGCAAAGAGCGCCTCTCTGGCGAAATCCTCTACCGAGTAATTCAGGCTTTTGGCAAAGGTCTCAATAAAGGAGCCGCAGCCGGAGGAGCAGGCCTCATTGAGCTGTACGCTGTCTACCGTTCCGTCCTTGATGCGAATACATTTCATATCCTGCCCGCCAATATCCAGGATACAGTCTACTTCCGGGGCAAAGAAAGCAGCAGCGTAGTAGTGGGAGATGGTCTCCACTTCTCCCTCATCTAACAGGAAAGCAGCCTTTAACAGGGCCTCACCGTAGCCAGTGGAGCAGGAGTAGGCAATATGGGCGTTTGCCGGGAGCTGGCTCTTGATCTCCTTCACGGCACGGATGGCGGTTGCCAGAGGGCTTCCGTTGTTGTTGGCATAGAAACGGTATAAAAGAGAACCATCTTCCCCGACCAGCGCCGCTTTCGTAGTAGTGGATCCAGCGTCGACGCCCAGGTAACAGTTTCCCTCATAGGAGGAAAGAGAAGCGCTTTTTACACAGTGCCCATTATGGCGGGCGCAGAAGGCGTCATAGTCCGCCTGATCTTTGAACAGCGGATCCATTCGTTTGACCTCAACGTCCATGGAGATACCGCCCTCCAGCTTGGCGATGAGATCATTAAGGGCTGCAGAGGGCTGATTTTCCCGGGGATTCATGGCCGCTCCCACGGCTGCGAACAGGTGGGAGTGTTCTGGCGCGATAATTTGCTCCGGGGACAGGTGAAGGGTGCGGATAAAACGCTCCCGAAGCTGGGGAAGGAAGTGCAGGGGGCCTCCTAAAAATGCCACATTTCCCCGGATGGGCTTGCCGCAGGCCAGGCCGCTGATGGTCTGGTTGACCACAGCTTGGAAAATAGAGGCTGCAAGATCCTCTCTGGTAGCTCCCTCATTGATCAATGGCTGTATATCGGATTTGGCAAAAACACCGCAGCGGGCAGCGATTGGGTAAATTGCCTTGTAGTCTTTTGCATATGTATTGAGCCCTGCTGCATCGGTCTGCAAAAGAGCTGCCATCTGGTCAATAAAGGAACCGGTTCCTCCGGCGCAGATGCCGTTCATTCTCTGGTCGATGCCGCCGGTAAAATAGATAATTTTTGCATCCTCGCCTCCCAGCTCAATGGCAACATCTGTCTGGGGTGCTTCCGCCTGGAGGGCGGAGGCTACCGCCACTACTTCCTGGACAAAAGGCGCGTCCAGATGAGAGGAGAGGGTGAGCCCTCCGGAGCCGGTTATAACGGGAGTGACCGCAACAGGCCCTGTGACCTGACGGGCCTTCTTTAAAAGTCCTGCCAGGGTCTCCTGGATATTGGCATAATGCCGTTCATAATCGGAAAATATAATATGGGAATTTTGATCTAACAGCGCGGCTTTTACTGTGGTGGAGCCGATGTCGATCCCAAGTCTCAGTGTGTCGTTTTGTAAACTCATAACATGCGGGAAATTGCCCTGACCTCCTTTGTGCATTCATTATATCTATCATCATACTGTTTTTTGGGGGAAATAATGTGACTTATGCAACAAAAAATGGCAGTCGCCTGCCGAAAATGTAAGACCTATTTTGAAGTTGTCTGTCCTGCCTGTACATTCATCACCAAGTTTAACATAAAAAATATATAAATACAATTGGAAAGCCCCGTTAAAAAAACGTAAAGAATCTGCGAAATTTGTGCAGGATTTAAAATGGAAGGCTATTTCATTTGACAAACCAAAGGGCAATTACTATAATTATTAAGGTAATTATTCGTAACAGTTCAGCTATACATTTTCTTGTCCGTTTAAAACGGACAAGAAGCGTTGGGCGTCTGCCCTATGAAGATTCAGACAGGAAAATGATTATGAAAACAAGCTTTCAGCACATTTTCCTGCCTGAATCTTCCCATGGCTGAACTGTTACAATTATTCAAAATGGGGGGAGAAGCCGCATGATACGGATTTTTAAGACAGAAGACGGTGTAATGCACGAAAAAGAGGATATGCAGCCCGGAAGCTGGATCGCCTTGACCAATCCCACCGCTTCGGAGATCATCGACATTGCCGATGCTTATCAGATTGATCCCGACCATCTGCGGGCCTCTCTGGATGAGGAGGAGCGCTCCCGTATTGAGGTGGAGGACGATTACAGTCTGATCCTGGTGGATATTCCTTCCATCGAGGAGCGCAACGGAAAGGATTGGTTTGTCACCATTCCTTTGGCCATTATCATGGCAAAGGACGTGATCATTACCGTCTGTCTGGAGGAGACGCCGGTGCTTACCTCCTTTATGGACGGCCGTGTACGGGATTTCCATACATTTATGAAAACCCGTTTTATTTTGCAGATCCTTTATAAAAATGCTACCCAGTTCCTTCAATACCTGCGTATTATTGACAAAAAGAGCGAGGTGATCGAGCGTAAGCTCCATCGGGCCCAGAGAAACGAGGAGCTGATCGAGCTTTTGGAGCTGGAAAAGTCCCTGGTATACTTTACCACCTCCCTTCGTTCCAATGAGGTGGTTTTGGAGCGTCTGCTCCGCATTGAAAAGATAAAAAAATACCCGGAGGATACAGATCTTTTGGAGGATGTCATCATAGAGAATAAGCAGGCCATCGAGATGGCCAATATTTACAGCGGCATTCTGAGCGGAACCATGGGAACCGTAGCATCTGTGATCTCAAACAATCTGAACATTGTAATGAAATTTTTGGCCACAGTTACCATTGTAATGTCCATCCCCACGATGGTGGCCAGCTTTTATGGAATGAACGTCAATTCCTGCGGTATGCCCTTTGCCAACAGCCCATACGGCTTCTGGATCGTCCTGGGGCTTACTCTGATCCTGTCCCTGGTGGTGGCTTATATATTTAATAAGAAGGATCTGTTTTAATAGAAGGATTAGAAAAGGAAGGATAGAATGAAATTTTTTCGTAAAATGGAACAGCGGTTTGGACGGTATGCTATCCGCAATCTGATGTATTATATCATTATCATGTACGCTGTAGGCTTTGCCATGATGTACATGGATCCAGGATTTTTTATGAGCTATTTGAGTTTGGACGCGGAGGCTATCCTTCACGGCGAGATATGGCGTTTGTTTACCTTTCTCCTTTATCCGCCTACGTTAAGCCCCTTCTGGATCATTTTTGCGGCTCTCATGTATTATTCCCTGGGCCGTTCCCTGGAGGCTGTCTGGGGCGCATTCCGGTTCAATGTATTTTTCTTTATGGGAGTTATCGGCATCATACTGGCAGAGTTTCTTGTGTATTTCCTTTTTGGATGGGAGATGCATTTGAACACCTATTATTTAACCTTATCCATTTTCCTGGCTTATGCGGTTACATTTCCTGAAGAATATTTTTATATTTATTTCATCCTGGCAGTAAAGGCCAAATGGCTGGCTCTGTTCGACGCCTTCTTCCTGGTCTTCGGATTTGTTTACGGAGGGATGGCGGACCGCATCGCTATTCTCCTTTCTATGGCTAATTTTATCATCTTTTTCCTGATGACGAGGGATTTTAAGAAATACAGTCCCAAAGAGGTGAAGCGCAGGCAGGATTTTAAGGCCCAGACGATGCGTCCGGTAAGCCGTGCCCGCCATAAATGCGCGGTCTGTGGAAGGACGGACGAGGAGAGCCCCGGAATGGAGTTCCGCTATTGTTCTAAATGTGAAGGCAGTTATGAATACTGCATGGATCATTTATATACACATCAGCATGTAAAAAAATCGGATTCCCCCAAATCATAATCCGATCTGTTTCATGCGCCCGTTACACTTACAGGTTATACCTGGTCTTACAACTTATATGGAGGATTGAACATGAAAAAGACAAAAATCATCTGCACCATGGGCCCCAATACCAATGACAGGAATATTATGCGCGGGCTTGCCAAGAATGGTATGGACGTAGCCCGTTTTAACTTTTCACACGGAGATTATGATGAGCATTTAAGCCGCCTGGAGCTGCTAAAAGAGGTGCGCAAGGAATTGGATATTCCGGTAGCAGCTCTTTTGGATACCAAAGGGCCTGAGATCCGTACCGGTGTGTTAAAGGATGGCCGCAAGGTATCCCTGACGGAGGGACAGATCTATACCTTGACTACCAGGGAAGTAGTGGGAGATGAGACGATCACCCATATTAACTACAGCGGGCTGAACGAGGATGTGTCAGCAGGAAACAGGATCCTGATCGATGACGGACTGATCGAGCTGGAGGTAAAGTCCGTAAAGGATACCGATATTGTCTGTGAGGTGATCAACGGCGGAGAGCTGGGTGAAAAGAAAGGCGTGAACGTTCCCAATGTAAAGATCAAGCTTCCGGCTCTTACGGATAAAGATAAAGAGGACATCCGTTTTGGTATCAAGCAGGGATTTGATTTTATCGCCGCTTCCTTTGTCAGAACCGCAGACTGCATCCTGGAAATTAAAGAAATGTTAGAGGAGGCAGGATCCTCCATCAAAGTAATCGCCAAAATCGAGAATGCAGAGGGAATTGAGAATTTGGATGCCATCATTGAGGCAGCAGACGGCATCATGGTGGCCAGAGGAGACATGGGAGTGGAGATCCCTGCAGCCCAGGTTCCTCATATCCAGAAACAGATCATCCGCAAGTGTAATGAGGCATGTAAGATCGTTATCACAGCAACCCAGATGTTAGACTCCATGATCCGCAATCCAAGACCTACCAGAGCAGAGGTCACAGATGTGGCCAATGCAGTTTACGACGGTACGGATGCTGTGATGCTTTCCGGAGAGACTGCTATGGGAAAATATCCGGTGGAGGCACTTAGGATGATGGCTTCGATCGTGGCAGAGACAGAGTCCCATCTGGACTATGCGGGATACCGCCAGAGACAGGTCAGCGAGCAGAATATGCGCAATGTATCCAATGCAGTATGCTTTGCATCCGTGTCCACCGCCCATGACCTTCACGCAGATGTGATCATTGCACCCAGCATCACTGGCTTTACCACTCAGATGCTATCAAAGTGGAGACCGGGGGCAAGGATCATCGGGATGTCTCCCAGCATGGCTACGGTACGACAGATGCAGCTTCAGTGGGGGGTTATCCCTGTTTGGTCCAGACGTGCTGAGTCCACAGACGAGCTGATTGAAAATTCTGTGGAGGAGTTAAAGACACGGAAGCTGGTATCCTCCGGCGAGCTGGCAGTGATCACCGCAGGCGTGGTTACTTATGCAAGACGCCATGAGGCGGCTACCCAGACCAACATTATGAGGGTGATCAACATCGATTAAGGACGAAAGAGGAAGGACAGCTATGGATAAAAGACCATTTGTGACACTGGAAAAGTTGAGGGAGATCGAGAAAACATATCCAACTCCCTTTTACCTGTATGATGAGAAGGGGATCCGGGAGAATGCACGACGGTTAAAAACGGCTTTTTCCTGGAACCCTGGGTATAAAGAGTATTTTGCGGTGAAAGCAACCCCCAATCCCTTTCTCTTAAAGCTGTTAAAGGAAATGGGATGCGGTACGGACTGTTCCTCAGCTACAGAGCTTATGATGTCGGAAGCCTGCGGTTTTTCCGGCCATGATATTATGTTTTCCTCTAATGATACGCCTTTGGAGGAGTTTGCATACGCCGAGAAGCTGGGGGCCATCATCAACCTGGACGATATTACCCATATCCAGTGCGTGGAAGAAACTCTGGGATATATCCCGGAGACCATCAGCTGCCGCTTCAATCCGGGGGGACTCTTTAAGATCAGCAATGATATTATGGATAATCCGGGCGACTCCAAGTACGGTATGACGGAGGATCAGATTTTTGAGGCGTTCCGTATCCTGAAGGAAAAGGGAGCAAAGAATTTTGGGATCCATGCATTTTTGGCCAGCAATACGGTGACCAATGAATATTATCCTATGCTGGCGAAGATTCTCTTTGAGCTGGCTGTAAGGCTTCACGAGGAAACGGGAGCCCATATTGCATTTATCAATCTGTCCGGAGGAATCGGGATCCCTTACCGTCCGGATCAGGAGCCTAACGATATTTTACAGATCGGGGAAGGCGTAAGGCAGGTTTATGAGGAAGTCCTGGTTCCTGCCGGTATGGGAGACGTGGCCCTCTGTACCGAGCTGGGCCGCTTTATGATGGGGCCTTATGGGGCTCTGGTGACAAAGGCTGTCCATGAGAAGCACACCTATAAGGAGTATATCGGTGTGGACGCCTGTGCGGTGAACCTGATGCGTCCTGCCATGTATGGTGCATACCACCATATTACCGTTATGGGCAAGGAGGAGGCGCCCGGTACACACCTTTACGATGTAGTGGGATCCTTATGCGAAAACAATGATAAATTTGCCATTGACCGCAGGCTGCCGGAGATTGTAAAGGGAGATCTTCTGTTCATTCACGATACAGGGGCTCACGGCTTTGCTATGGGATATAATTATAACGGAAAATTAAAGTGTGCAGAGCTTTTGTTAAAGGAGGATGGAACGGTGGAGATGATCCGCAGGGCCGAGACTCCGAGGGATTATTTTGCAACCTTTGATTTCTGTGATATTTTGAAGAAATTCAGTTAAGATAAAGAGAAAAGGAGGGCGTGCTTTCGGGATCCTGTCTGTGCAGGGCTTCGGGGGCGCGCCTGTCTGTCAAGGAGGAAGAATCATGGCAAAGATCGGCCTGATCGGAATGGGAAATATGGGAAAGGCCATTTTAAAGGGACTTCTCAAGGAAATGCAGCCGGAGGATATGGTATTTACGGCAGCTCACAGGGAAACCATGGAAAAGGTAAAGAAGGAGACAAATGTTCCCTTCGCCTCCTCCAATGCAGCGTGTGCCGGGGAAGTGAAGTATCTGATCCTGGCAGTAAAACCCCAGTATTTTGATCCGGTATTTGATGAGATCCGGGGAACGGTGAGGCATGACCAGGTGATCGTATCCCTGGCTCCCGGTGCATCCATAGAGGATCTGACCGCGCGGCTGGGAGGCAATGTGAGGGTGGTGCGGGCCATGCCCAATACACCAGCGATGCTGGGAGAGGGCATGACCGGCCTGGCATTTGGAAAACAGGAATACACAGAGGAAGAAAGGCAGATGATATGCCGGATCTTCCAGTGCTGCGGACGGGTGGAGCTGGTGGAGGAGCGTCTCATGGATGCGGTGGGATGTGTCAGCGGCTGCTCTCCGGCGTATGTTTATATGTTTATTGAGGCATTGGCGGACAGCGGCGTGAAGTATGGTCTTCCCAGAAAGACAGCTTACGCTATGGCAGCCCAGACCGTATTGGGGAGTGCGAAGATGGTTCTGGAGACAGGAAAGCATCCCGGCCAGTTAAAGGATGAGGTATGCTCCCCTGGGGGAACCACCATTGCAGGGGTGTCAGCGTTAGAGGAACACGGCCTGCGGAATGCGGTGATCAAGGCAGGGGATGCCTGTTATGAGAAGACTCAGAAAATGAAATAGGCTCCGGGATCAGAAAAGGATACGGAACGGAATGAAAGAAGAAGGAGAGGATAAAATGGGAACAGAGGAAAAGAAAGAGCAGGAGATCCCGGTGATCCGTTTGGACCGCCAGCTGAAATATGAAGGAAATATCCTGAAAATCTATGAGGATACCGTTTTAGCCAACGGGCATAGGGCAAAGTGGGATTTTATCCACCACGACGGCGCTGCCGCTGTCCTTCCAGTGGCAGATGACGGAAGGATCCTTATGGTGCGCCAGTACCGCAACGCTTTGGATCGTTATACCCTTGAGATCCCGGCAGGAAAGCTGGATGATCCGGCAGAGCCGAAGGCAGAGTGCGCCTTCCGTGAATTGGAGGAGGAGACTGGATACCGGGTGGATTCCAAAGAACAGTTAGAATATCTTATGAGCCTGACTACCACAGTAGCTTTTTGCGATGAAGCGATTGATATTTTTGTGGCCCATCATCTGATCCCTTCCCATCAGCATTTGGACGAGGACGAGGTCATCAATGTAGTTCCCTGCACGCTGGAGGAATTAGAGGAGATGATCTATACCGGGCAGATTACCGATGGAAAGACCATTGCAGCGATCATGGCTTATGCCAGAAAATACCGCTCCCTGGACAAAGCGGACGAGCTGGCAGGAAAAAAGGGCGTATAAACAGCCAGAACCTTACATAGAGTAGAAAAAAGGACGGCCTCTGGGGGCGGTGGTTTTGGGAAAAAATTGGTTCAGGTGCAGAATGAGCAGGTTTTCCTATGGGGATTGGCTTCTTGCCTGTTTTACAGCAGGGATCCTCTGCGGAACTGCCTCCGCTCTTGCTTTTGGAGGCCCTACAGTCCAGAGCTGTATTCTGGGAGCCTCCTCTTTGCCTCAGGGCTGGGATATGTCCGGGTTTCAGAGAATGGGGCAGAGGGAATGGGAGGCATTTGCCTTTGTGTTTCGCAGAAGAAGCCTGGAGGTTCTTGTAGGGTGGCTTGTAGGGCTTACGGTGGCCAGCCGCCTTTTCTTTGGAGTTCTCACTTTTTATGGCGGTGTGAGCTTATCGGTCGTACTCTCTGTCCTTACAGTGCGAAAAGGGGTTATGGGAATTATTTCCTTTTTAGCAGCCCTATTTCCACAGGGGATTTTCTATTTTCTGGTATGGTATGTGCTGTCTGTCTGGGCCGGACAGGAGAGAAAGCGGCTTCATATCCTGTCTGGAGCTCTTTTGATTGCCATTACAGGGGCAGGCGCTTTTTGCGAGGTACTTTTGAGACATGTTTAGTTACCCCGAATACTTTTATTTTTTCAAAGAGATTTTACAACATATAGGCGAGAAGAAATTTACCCTCCCATATCTTGTACGAATTATGTAAATTAGACAAAAATATAGTCCTGAGTGGGAAAAATGTGTTTGATTTTATGGAAAAATACAGATATAATGGTAGGCAGTATAGGATTTTCAGAGGAAATAGTGTATGACATCGGAGATAAAGAGTTTTGCAGCCTACCTTAGGGATGTAAAGCAAACATCAAAAAACACAGAGATCTCGTACCAGAGGGATCTCATGCAATTGGCCTCTTTTCTGGAGAGAGAAGGGATTCGGGAAGTAGAAAAGGTGACGAGAACCAGTCTCAATTCATATATCCTTTTTTTGGAAAAACAGGGGAGGGCATCTTCCACTATTTCCAGGGAGCTGGCTTCCATCAAAGCATTTTTCCATTACCTGTATAAGGAAGGCAGGATACGAAGGGATCCGGCAGAGCTTTTGAAAGCGCCGAAGATCGAGAAGAAGCCCCCGGTCATCCTTACGGTCAATGAGGTGAACGAGTTATTGGCTCAGCCCTTAGACAGCACAGCCAAGGGAATCCGGGATAAGGCAATGCTGGAGCTTTTATACGCTACAGGGATCCGTGTGTCGGAGCTGATCGGGTTGGAGCTGTCTGACCTGAATATGAATGTAGGATACATTATCTGCCGGGATGGACAGAAGGAGCGGGCAGTTCCCTTTGGCCGTTCCGCCAGGCAGGCTCTTTTATCCTATCTGGAAAAGGGACGGGAGGAGCTGTTAAGGGGGAAGGACTCTCCCTGGCTGTTTATCAATTGCGCAGGAAAGCCCATGAGCCGTCAGGGGTTCTGGAAGATCGTCAAATATTATGGGGAAAGAGCAGGGATCCAGGCGGATATTACCCCCCATACCCTGCGCCATTCATTTGCAGCACATTTGATCCGCAGCGGTGCAGATGTCCGTGCCGTCCAGGCTATCCTGGGCCATTCGGATACGAATACGGCCCATATGTATGCCATGTATTCCGGACAGATGGAAAAGAGAGGATAGTATCCTGCCACAGGTCAGAGAGGCGGCTGGTCCGCTTACAGCCTGGGATATTGCAGGCTGTGGGCGTTTGGAAGCTTATGAAATGATATGGGATAAAAGCTGTCTGGCATAAGCATCTGCACAGGAGGGGTTAAGCATATCCGGTTCATAGAGGGCATAGGAAAGGTGGCTGCCATATTCACGTTTGAGGGCGGGAGCCCATAGGATTTCCCATTGTGGAAGGAACAGCCCGGACTGTCTGGTGTAGCATGTTCTGGCAGTGGCTTTTTTTCTGGCAGAGCGGTCCACATATTCTCCAACACTTTTGTGGATCGCGGTATCCTCCATGGGGAGATAGTAATAATCCTTGTAATTAGGATAAAAATATTTCAGTTCTCCCTGATAGAGGGGAATATTGCCTATAAGAGAGCTTCCGGAAAGCTCCAGGCTGGCCAAGGCTTCTTTACAGCCGCAGGAGAGTTCCAGGCTGACCGGGAGCTGGGAGGAAAGCTTCCAGACCATATGGAGGAAGGTTTCCTGGCTGTTTTGCTGTCCATCGGGTGAAAGCAGCTGACACTCCTCCAGGATCATGGGGGAGTCCATTATATCTGAATAAGAGAGAATGGGAAGGATGGAGGGCATTCCCCTTAGATCGTCGGCGTTGTGGAGCATCAGCAGATCATAGAGGTCTTGTCGGCGGGTCATGAGATAGTCCCGGTAAACCTCAATAAGCTGCCCTCCTGTATACCGATCCTCTCTGGATACGCCTAAGAACTGTTCGATGGATTTCTGCTTCATATTTTCTAAGCCGAGAAGGCCCTTTAAGGGCTTTATTTTTTTGTAAATATCTACACTGGCAATGGAATCAAAGGTGTAGGGAAGACCACGCCGGCGGCAGCATTTCAGAAGGTAGGGAATGTCAAATCCATCTCCGTTAAAATGTACCAGGGTCTTAAAGCGGGAAAGAAAGGAAAAGAAGGCGTCTAAAAGCTCCCTTTCCCCTTGGGGGCTGTCTGCAAACCACTGGATCAGCTTCCAGCCAAAGCCGTCATGATAAACGCACCCAATGAGATACAGCTGGGAAGTATCGCCGGAAAAGCCGGTTGTTTCAATATCAAAAAATAATAGCTCTGTCAGCTTTCCTAAGCGTTCCAGAGGATAGGTGCAGGAAAAATCAATGGGATATTTTACAGTGACCATAGGTGAAAATTCTCCTTTTTCAGATAAAATGGCACAAGCCACTCTTTAGTTTATATGAAAATGGAGATAGGCGCAAGAGCTGGAAAACGCAAGCTGAGAAATACAGATTATCTTCTGAGAAAACGGAAGATGCGCACCAGTCCCCAGACAAGCAGAAAGAGAAGATTATAATTGAGCACCCAAAAGAGCATATGTTTGCTGATCGATACCAGCAGGATACAGATCAGCAGGTCGGCGGCCAGCAGGAATACCCACCTTTTTTTGCGGGGCAGCAGGGTGTTTTTTTGTGAGGGATCAAAAGAAGATGGGTAATCTTCCTTAGTGGAAAGATGATAAATATCTAAAAGCTGGTCAGCAGATTGCTGATACAGCCCGCAGATTTTTTGAATGAACACGGCATCCGGCGAGCTTTTGCCCATCTCCCCTTTCGATAAGGTTTGACGGCTGATGCCCAGCCTGTTTGCTGCTTCTTCCTGGGAAAGGGATGCTTGCTTTCGGGCTGACAATAATTGCTTTCCCAATAATTCCTTTTTCCTGATCGTTTCGGAAGGCGCATCCGAGACTTCCGATTTAGATTCTACCTTTTTGTTTGTGCAGTCTTTTTCCATAGCATCTCCTCCTTCGGCGAAAGATCAGATGGTGCATAATTGATTCCTATATTCAATATACCATCAGGAAAAGGGATTTGGCAAGAATGGCATCGTTGCATATGGAGAAGGATATGTGAAAATTTGTTGCCAGAAAGTTTGTTCGATAACCTTGCATTGAGATAGGGTGTATGATATGATGGGGAAAACAAGGGAAATATAAGATGTGTTCGGGGAATGTTCCCTGATAGAAAGGAACCTTATGATATCATATATAAAAGGGCCTCTGGCGGCCATTGAAGGAGATGTGATCGTGGTGGAAGCCGGGGCTGTGGGCATGGCGGTTCATGTACCCCTTTCCCTTTTGCCGGAGCTTCCGGCCTTGGGAAATGAGATAACAGTCCATACATATTTCCAGGTGAGGGAGGACTCCATGACGCTCTATGGTTTTTTGAACCGTCAGGACAGGGATATGTTCAAGCAGCTGCTGGGAGTCAGCGGTATCGGGCCAAAGGGGGCCTTGGGGATCTTGTCAGCCATGCGGCCTGACGACCTGCGCCTGGCCATCGTGAGCGGCGATGTAAAAGCGCTGTCAAAGGCTCCTGGAATCGGAAATAAGACGGCTCAGCGCATGATCCTGGACCTGAAGGATAAGATTTCCCCGGAGGAGATTTTGGGGAATTTGGCCGATCCTTCGGCTTCAGAGACAGGGGATTCCTCCCTCCTTGGAATGGCGGAAGCAGCGAAAGAGGCTGTTATGGCCCTGGTATCCCTGGGGTATACAAAAACGGAGGCTTCCAGGGCTGTCAGACAGGTGGAGCTCACGGAAGGAATGGATTCAGAGGATGTGCTTAGGGCTTCCCTGAAACACTTGTCATTTTTATAGAAGGATCATGACATGGAGAGATCATGGCATGGAGGGATCATCGCCATTGGAACACAGAGCAGGAAGGTAAGAGCAGAGAATAAATGGAACGCAGGATCATAACAACGGAAGCAATGGCAGAGGACGAGCGGATCGAGACAACGCTGCGGCCCCAGTGCCTGAGGGATTATATAGGGCAGGAGAAGATCAAATCCACCCTGGATATTTATATAGAAGCGGCAAAAACAAGAGGGGAAGCACTGGATCATGTGCTTTTTTACGGCCCGCCTGGATTGGGCAAGACAACCCTTGCAGGGATCATTGCCAATGAGATGGGAAGCAGCATGAAGGTGACCAGCGGCCCCGCCATCGAGAAGCCGGGGGAGATGGCGGCGATCCTCAACAATCTGAAGGAGGGAGATGTCCTCTTTGTGGATGAGATCCACCGTCTGAACCGGCAGGTGGAGGAGGTTTTGTACCCGGCTATGGAGGACTTTGCCATTGATATTATGCTGGGAAAGGATTCCGCTGCCCGTTCCATACGTCTGGATCTTCCCCATTTTACCCTGGTAGGGGCCACCACCAGGGCCGGACTTCTCACGGCTCCTTTGCGGGATCGCTTCGGAGTGATCCAGCGGCTGGAATTTTATACCCCTGAGGAATTAAAGGTGATCATTCTTCATTCAGCGAAGGTACTTGGCGTGGAGATCGAAGAAGACGGAGCGCTGGAGCTGGCCAGGAGATCCAGGGGAACCCCCAGGCTGGCAAACCGGCTTTTAAAGCGCGTCCGGGATTTTGCACAGGTAAAGTATGACGGTGTGATCACCCGTCAGGTAACGGATTTTGCATTGGATATTATGGATGTGGACAAGCTGGGGCTGGATCAGAACGACCGGAATATTCTGACTATGATCATTGAAAAGTTTTCCGGGGGGCCGGTTGGGCTGGATACTTTGGCAGCAGCCCTGGGAGAGGATTCCGGAACGCTGGAGGAGGTATATGAGCCTTATCTGTTGATGAACGGGCTGATCAACAGGACGCCTCGGGGAAGGATGGCCACAGAAACCGCATACCGCCATCTTGGCTTAGAGCTGCACGCCGCTTGCATGGATCATGGGCAGATGATATAATGGAACTGCCCGGCCGGGAGGAGGATCCCGGCCAGAGGGTGAAACATGGGGATATGGACCGGAAGGCTTATCAACGCAGGAAGGCAGGAATCAATTTATGGAAGCAAAAAATTATACCCAGGTACTGATCGACGGGAAAATATATACACTGAGCGGAAGCGAGGACGAGGCTTATCTTCAGAAAGCCGCCAGCTATGTGAATGAGAAGAACAGCGCTATGCGCAAGGTTTCTGGTTTTTCCAAGCAAAGCGGGGATTATCAGATGATCATGGCAGAGCTGAATATTGCTGACGATTATTTTAAGGCAACAGAGCGGGCTGAGGAGATGGAGCGCCAGAGAAATTCCATGGAGAAGGAGACTTACAGCTTAAAGCATGAGCTGGTCAGCACACAGATGAAGCTGGAAGCAGTGTTAAAGGATCTGGAGGAGCGCCAGAGAGAGCTGGATCAGCGCGGCAAGCAGATTTCCGGCCTGGAAAGGGAGTTAAAACGCGCAAAAGAGGAGCTTGAACGTCTGGAAGACGAAAATAGAATGTATCAGACTGAGGCAGAACGGTTGTCTCAGCAGCTGGAGGAGGCCGCCAAACCAGAGCCGGAATCGGAACAGGAACCGGCTTTCGCGGAAAAGCAGCCGGAGGAGAGCGTCAAACCGGAGCCGGGATCACCAGAGGAGCAGGAGGCTCATGATCTGCAGTCGGCAGTCATGAAGGCAGTCCAGTCGGCAGTTCAGTCAGCCAGGGAAGAAGTGGTGAAGGAACAGAATACCCAGGAGGAGCGTTCTGAGACGGCTCAGGAGCCAAAATCTGAAAAAATAAAGATGGAGGAAGCAAAGAGCCCGGAAATGTCGCCGTTTCTGGCAGCGATTTCCCCATCTTCCTTCCCGGCAGGGGTTATGACAGATGAGGAGTTGGCCAGACGCGCTCTGCAGGCAGCAAAAAAGGTGGGAAATCACAAAGGGAACCGAAGATTTTAATTTATTTATGAATGGACTGTATCAACCGATTTTATGGATGGATTTGACAGAAGGGTATAAAGGGATTTGGATCAGCAGAGTCTGCTGATGCATAGTGCTATTCCGGGGGATGTCTCATGGGAAACGTGAGGCATCTTTTCTTTCAGGCAGGATCAGCCTGACGGGAAGGAACGCCCTGTACCAGAACAGGAAGGCACAGAGCCTGGGACCGGATGGGTTTAAATGGAATTTTGTGCCAGGTATCTGTGAAAAAGAAAGGTAGGAATTTTATGGAAAAAAGAAAGGTGGAGATATTGGCTCCTGCCGGTTCCTTTGCCAGTATGAAGGCAGCTGTGGCAGCGGGAGCGGATGCCGTTTATATGGGGGGAAGCCGTTTCGGAGCCAGAGCCTACGCGGAGAATCCGGACGAGAAGGGACTTTTGGAGGCCATTGACTATGTCCACCTCCATGGACGGCGGCTGTATATGACGGTAAACACTCTCTTTAAGGAAAATGAATTAAAGGATCTGGAGGATTATATGCGCCCCTATTATGATCGGGGACTGGACGGCGTGATCGTCCAGGATCTGGGAGCTATGGCCTTTATGAGGGAGCATTTTCCGGGATTGGAGCTTCATTCCAGCACCCAGATGACCGTTACTAGCGTTTACGGAGCTGCTCTGATGAAGGATCTGGGATGCAGCCGGGTGGTGACGGCAAGGGAAATGTCCTTGGAGGAGATACGCAGGATCCATGAGCAGCTGGATATTGAGATCGAGAGCTTTGTCCATGGCGCATTGTGTTATTGCTATTCCGGCCAATGCCTGATGAGCAGCCTGATCGGAGGCCGCAGCGGGAACAGAGGACGCTGTGCACAGCCATGCCGGCTTCCCTACGGGGTGTATGATCCCAAAAAGGAGGGTAATAAGCCTCTGAATAAAGCCAGCGAGAAGCATGTGCTCAGTCTAAAGGATCTTTGTACCCTGGATATTCTGCCGGATATTATAGAAGCAGGGGTATATTCCCTGAAGATTGAGGGAAGAATGAAAAGCCCCAGATATACGGCAGGGGTAGTGAGTGTTTATCGAAAGTATGTGGACCGTTATCTGGCAATGGGAAGGAAAGGATATGAGGTGGATCCCAAAGACCGAAGGATGCTTTTGGATCTTTTTGACCGGGGTGGATTTACAGAGGGATATTATACCCAGCATAACGGACGGAATATGACTGCCCTGAAGGAGAAACCAGAGTTCCGCGAGGGAAACCAGCCCCTGTTTGACTATCTGGATCAGACGTATGTGGAATCGGAGATGAAGGAGCCGGTTTCCGGATGGGCCAGGCTGAGAGAGGGGGAGGAGGCCTATCTTTCCTTGTCCTGCCGCAATGTGAAAGCGGAGGCTTGGGGACAGATCCCGCAGGCAGCGAAAAACCAGCCGATGAGTGAGGAAAAGGTGCGCAGACAGCTGGGAAAAACAGGTGGGACTCCTTTTTTCTTTGAGGATCTTTCCATTGATATTCAGGGAAATCTGTTTTTCCCAGTCCAGGCGCTCAACGAGCTTCGCCGGGAGTGCTTCCAGAAATTGGAAGAAGAATTGATCCGGCAGAACAGCCCGAAGCGTGGGGAAGGGTCTGTTCTGCAAAGCAGCCCGGAATACGGGGAAGGGTCTGTTCTGCAAAGCGGTCCGGAATGTGGGAAAGGATCTGTTTCCCCCAACAGACGGGAGGAGAAGGGAAATACCGGGGAGATATTACCCCCTTCCTTCAGCGCCTATTTGGAGGAGCCCTGCCAGCTGGCCCCTGTGCTTTCGAGAAAGGAAATTTCTCTGATCTATCTGGAAGCAGGAGGATTTGGACCGGAACGCTGGAAGGAGAGTGTGGACCGCTGCCATCAGGCTGGGAAACAGTGCTGGATCGCCCTGCCTCAAATTTTCCGTTCCCATGCAGAGCGATATTTTAAGAAACACAGAAATCTGTTTTTGGAGGCAGGTTTTGACGGAGTGCTGATCCGGGCGTTAGAGGAAGTGGTTTGGTTAAAAAATGTGGCTGAGGAAAGTGGAAAGCCGATTCCTTACGGGCTGGATGCCTGCGTCTATGACTGGAACAGCCGGTGTGTGGATGTGATGAAGGAATTAGGAGCATCCTTTATCACCATGCCATGGGAGCTGACAAGCGGGGAAATGGAGCCGGTATTGAAGGAGTGCCGCCGCCGGCAGATGGGAGGGGAGCTGATCATCTATGGGCATGCTCCGATGATGGTATCAGCCCAGTGTGTTACAAAAACGGTGGAGGGCTGTACTCACCGGCCCCATCTTTTGATGATGAAGGATCGGACCGGCGCGCTTCTGCCTGTAAAAAATCACTGTGATTTCTGTTATAACACGATCTATAACCCTTCTCCCCTATCCCTGCTGGGAATGGAGCGTCAGGTTGGCCGTCTGGACGCCGAAAGGCTCCGATTTCAGTTTACCAAAGAGGACGGCCCTCAGACGGAAGCGGTTCTGCATGCGTTTATAGAATCATTTGTATATGGAAGAACGGGGGATCTGCCCTTTAAGGACTTTACCAGAGGGCATTTTAAGCGGGGCGTGGAGTAGGCTTATGACGAATCTTATTACAGAAACATCAAAATATCTTATGATCCTGCTGATGGCATGGTATACATATCTGGGATTCCGCTTTTTTTCCTTCCCGGATCTGGAGCGCAGGCGCAGGGTGTGCGGCAGACAGATCGTGGCCATTGTGGCGATCCATTTTTTGGCTTATGCGGTCATGTATCTGAGGGCTGAGGAGGACATGCGCCCCCTGCTTTTAGCATTTTATGGAGCCCAGCTGGTCTTTTTTCTGTGCTACATTTATCTGTACCGCATGATTTACCGCAATGTCTCCCGTATTTTGGTCAATCATTCCTGTATGCTGCTGTGTGTAGGGCTGATCATGCTTACCCGGCTGTCCATGTCACGTCAGCTGGATCGGGCATTGAAGCAGTTTATCATCATCGTCCTTTCCGCAGTCCTGGCCTGGGTGATCCCATTGATCATGGAACGGGTCTGGCAGCTGTACCGGCTCCAATGGGTATATGCAGGTGTGGGGCTTTTTGCCCTTCTTGTAGTGTGGGCAGCTGGAAATGAGAGCTTTGGAGCCCAGCTGTCCCTGACTGTCGGCGGCATCTCCATACAGCCCTCCGAGTTTGTGAAGCTGACCTTTGTATTTTTTGTGGCCTCTATGTTTTATCAATCCACCTCTTTTAAAACCGTGGTTCTGACTACAGGGGTGGCTGCGGCCCATGTGCTGGTTTTAGTGCTGTCCAAGGATCTGGGGAGTGCCCTTATATTTTTTGTGACGTATCTTCTCATGCTGTTTGTGGCTACGGGGCGCTTTTCCTATTTGGCAGCCGGAAGCTTTTTGGGAGCTGGGGCAGCTGTGTCCGCCTATCATCTGTTTGACCATGTGAAGCGCAGGGTGGCGGCCTGGAAGGATCCCTGGGCCGACATTGAAAATAAGGGATACCAGGTCACCCAGTCTCTTTTCGCCATCGGAACAGGAGGATGGTTTGGTATGGGACTGTGCCAGGGGATGCCGTCGAAAATCCCTGTGGTGGAAAAGGATTTTATATTTTCAGCAGTGGCAGAGGAGATGGGGGTGCTTTTTGCTATCTGTCTTCTTTTGGTCTGCCTGGGATGCTTTATCCAGTTTATGATGATCGCCTCACGCATGCAGGCAGTATTTTATAAGCTGATCGCCCTGGGATTGGGAGTGGAGTACATTGTCCAGGTGTTTCTGACCGTAGGGGGAGTTACTAAGTTCATTCCCTCCACGGGCGTCACCCTGCCCTTTGTAAGCTATGGGGGAAGCTCGATCCTTGGCACGTTCCTTCTTTTCGGGATCATTCAGGGGCTGTATATCCTAAAGAGAAATGATGAGGAAGAAAACGGAGAGGAGGCCCGTCCATGAAAAAGAGAGAGCAGGGGAACCCAAGGGCAAACCGCAGTATATTGGGGATCACGTATACAGTAGCAGCAGTTTTTCTGGCCCTGTGCCTGTATATGGGTTACTTTCTCCTGGTAAAAAAGGAGGAGGTGATCAATAACCCGTACAACGCCAGGCTGGACAGCTTTTCTGAGAGAGTCCTCCGTGGAAAAATATTGGCGGCGGACGGAACGGTGTTGGCTGAGACCCAGACGGATCAGGAGGGAAATGAGATTCGATCCTATCCATTCGGCTCTGTTTTTGACCATGTGGTAGGCTATTCCTCCAAGGGAAAGACAGGGATCGAAGCACTGGCTAATTTTTATCTCCTCACCTCCCATGTGAATCTGATCGAGCAGGTGGGAAAGGAGCTGGCTGGGATCAAAAATCCGGGAGATGATGTGTACACAACCCTGGATCCTGAGCTGCAGCAGGCTGCTTACGGGGCTTTGGGGGACAGAAAAGGAGCTGTTATCGTTATGGAGCCGGATACAGGAAAGATCCTGGCTCTTGTGTCAAAGCCGGGATATGACCCTAATCGGCTGGATCAGGATTGGCAGGCTCTTACTGCCAGTGGAAATGAGGAAGGACAGCTTTTAAACAGGGCTTTCCAGGGGCTGTATCCTCCAGGCTCCACCTTTAAGCTGGTAACTGCTTTGGAATATATGAGGGAGCATCCTCAGGATTACGGCAATTATCATTTTGACTGTGACGGCATCTACGAAAATGGGGAGTATGCCATCAAGTGCTTCCATACCACAGCTCATGGGAGCCAGGATTTTACCCTGGCCTTTGCCAACTCCTGCAATGGCGCTTTTGCCAATCTGGGATTGGAAATGGATCTGAAAAGGTGGCAGGAAACAGCAGGAGGGCTTTTGTTTAACAGTCCCCTTCCTTTAAGCGGATTTCCCTACAAACAAAGCTTCTACGTTATGAGAGAGGGAGCCTCAGACTGGGAGATTCTCCAGACCTCCATCGGGCAGGGAGGCACTCAGATCACTCCTGTGCATAACGCGCTCCTGACCTGTGCCATCGCCAACGGCGGCACTCTCATGAAGCCCTATATCATGGATTCTGTGGTGAACGCAGCCGGGGAGACAGTGAAAAAATTTATGCCCCAATCCTATGGAAGCCTTATGAGCGCAGAGGAGGCGGAGAAGATGACGGAGCTGATGAAGGCGGTTGTGGACGTGGGAACCGGTTCTGCCATGCGCACGAACGCTTATACGGCTGCGGCTAAGACGGGATCGGCGGAGTTTGAGACAGGAAAAGAGACACATGCCTGGTTTACAGGTTTTGCTCCGGCGGAGGATCCCAAACTGGCCGTAACCGTTTTGGTGGAAGAAGGAGGAAGCGGAGGAAAGGCGGCGGCTCCGATCGCGAGACAGCTTTTTGATCTGTATCTGAGCCGATAAAAATTTTATCTGCTGTATTATAAATTCCTTTGCTGCCGCTATGGGAGTATCAGGTATCGGTTTGTGCATGGCTGTTTCTGGTTTGCCGGCAATCGCAATGTTTGTACCTTGTTTTCAGAAAGAATAACGGGAATCTCTAGCAAATCAAAGGATTTCATGCTATAATCGAGAGCGCCCGGCAGGCATAAAGCTATGCCTGCCGGTTTTTTATTTCCATGATTTTACAAGAGAGGAGAATCTACGTGTTTCGAGCAGAGGATTATGTAAAAGTAAACAGCCTTTCCGAAGCTTATGAGCTGTGCCAGAAGCGGAGCAGCGTGGTAGTGGGCGGTATGGTCTGGCTGAAGATGACCAATGTGACAAAACGTACCATTGTAGATCTGTCCGGTCTGGGTCTGGATCAGATTCAGGAGAACCAGGAGGAATTTTCCATTGGGGCGATGTGTACCCTTCGCCAGCTGGAGACGCACCCGGGCTTAAACACATATTTCGGCGGTATTTTTAAGGAATGTACCCGCCATATTGTAGGCGTACAGATGCGCAACTGCGCTACGGTTGGGGGAAGTGTGTACAGCCGTTTTGGATTTTCAGACATCCTTACTTGTCTGATGGCTTTGGATACCTACGTGGAGCTGTATCACGGAGGGATCCTTTCCCTGGAGGAATTTGCCAGCCGTCCGGTTCGCCGGGATGACAGGGATATTCTGGTGCGCATTATTATAAAAAAAGACGGCCGGAAGGCAGCTTATACCACACAGAGAAATTCAGAGACAGATTTTCCGCTGATCGCCTGCTGTGTGTCACGTTTGGGCAATCACTGGTATGCGGCAGTAGGAGCAAGGCCGGGAAAAGCACGTCTCGTAAAGATTACAGATGACGGATATGACAGCCTGGCTCAGTTAGCAAAGGAAGCAGCGGATTCCTTTACTTATGGGAGCAATACCAGAGGAAGCGGCGAGTACCGCCATGGACTGGCAGCCGTGTATATCCGCCGTTTGATGGAGCGGCTGACAGGAAGGAGTGTGAGCAGAGTATGAAGATAGCATTTCGTTTAAATGGAAAGAGCGTTCAGGCAGAGGCGGAGCCTGATACCCTTCTTTTGGATCTGGTGCGCAGCCTGGGCTGTTATAGTGTAAAGAGAGGATGCGAGACGGCGAACTGCGGCCTCTGTACCGTATGGCTGGACGGAAAGCCTGTGCTGTCTTGTTCTACCCTGGCAGTCCGTGTGGATGGACGCCATGTAACCACCCTGGAGGGACTTGAGAAAGAGGCAGAGGAATTTGGTATGTTCCTGGCAGCAGAAGGCGGAGAGCAATGCGGCTTCTGCAGTCCCGGGTTTATCATGAATGTGCTGGCAATGGAGCGTGAACTATCCCATCCCAGCGAGGAGGAGATCAAGGAGTATCTGGCAGGAAATCTTTGCCGATGCAGCGGATATATGTCCCAGCTGCGCGCAGTGAAGAAGTATCTGGAAGAAAAGCAGGGAGAGAAAGACACCGAGCTAGGGAAAGAAACACAGAAAGAAATGCAGAAGGAAGAACAGAAGGGGGGACAGGTATAATGGGAGAGAATGAAAGCGGTACATTGGATAAAAAGAGCCTGCGTGTCGTGGGTGCGCCTCTCATCAAAAAGGACGCCAAAGCCCTGGTGACAGGAAAGCCGGTTTTTACCGATGACCTGGCATTGAAGGACTGCCTGGTGGTAAAGGTGCTCCGAAGCCCTTACGCCCATGCCCTTGTAGAGGAGATTGACTGCGGTGTAGCTGCCCGGCTTTCCGGCATTGAATGTATCCTGACCTGGAAGGACGTCCCGCAGAAGCGTTTTACTATGGCAGGCCAGACTTATCCGGAGCCCAGCCCCTATGACCGTCTGATCCTGGACCGCCGCCTGCGGTTTGTGGGCGATGCAGTGGCCATCGTGGCAGGAAAGGATGAGGCGGCTGTGGATCATGCCATGCGCCTCATCAAGGTGAAATATAAGGTATTAGAGCCGGTTCTGGATATGCATGATTCACTGGATGGAGCTATTTTAGTCCACCCAGAGGAGGACTGGAAAAGCCTCTGCGATGTTGGGGCGGATAATAAGCGGAATCTGTGTGCCTGCGGTGATGAGGGACATGGGGACTTAGAGGCAGCCTTTGCAGGATGCAGCCATGTGATCGAGCGTGTGTATCACACAAAGGCGAACCAGCAGGCAATGATGGAGACCTTCCGTGCGTTTACCTATCTGGATGTGTATGGAAGGCTGAATGTGATGGCTTCCACCCAGATCCCCTTCCATGCCAGAAGGATCCTGGCCCACGCGCTGGATGTCCCCAAATCAAAGATCCGGGTGATCAAGCCCAGGATCGGAGGCGGCTTTGGAGCAAAGCAGACAGTGGTTGCAGAGGTATATCCGGCAATCGTCACATGGAAGACAGGAAAACCGGCTAAGATCGTTTACAGCAGGTATGAATCCCAGATCGCTTCCTCACCCCGCCATGAGATGGAGGTAAAGGTGAAGATCGGCTGTGACGATCAGGGTATTTTGCAGGCGATTGATGTCTATACCTTATCCAATACTGGAGCATATGGCGAGCATGGCCCTACGACTGTTGGTTTATCCGGCCATAAGTCCATTCCTCTTTACGGCACTCCGAAAGCCTTCCGGTTCCACTACGATGTGGTTTATACGAACCGTATGTCAGCTGGAGCTTACCGGGGATACGGGGCGACCCAGGGTATTTTTGCTGTGGAGTCAGCCGTTACCGAGCTGGCAGCTGAGATCGGCATGGATCCCTTAAAATTCCGCCAGCTGAATATGGTAAGAGAGGGAAATATTATGCCGGCTTACTATGGAGAGACGGCAAACAGCTGCGCTCTAGACCGTTGTGTGAACCGGGTAAAAGAAATGATCGGATGGGATGAGAAATATCCCAGACGTCAAGTAGGCCCCAACAAAGTTCGGGGAGTGGGAATGGCTATGGCTATGCAGGGCTCCTCCATTTCCGGCGTGGATGTAGCGGGAGCCACCATCAAGATCAACGACGATGGTTTTTATAATCTTATTATTGGAGCTTCTGATATGGGAACAGGCTGCGATACAACTCTGTCCCAGGTAGCAGCGGAATGTCTGGGCTGCGATCCGGAGGACATTGTCGTATTCGGCGCAGATACGGATATTTCCCCTTATGATTCCGGCTCCTATGCATCCAGCACCGCTTATCTCACCGGAGGAGCAGTGGTAAAAGCCTGTCAGTCCTTAAAGAAACAGATCCTGAATAAGGCGGCTCAGTATCTGGAGTGCAGCGAGGAGGAATTGATCTTTGACGGCAAGCGGGTGTATCGTGAGGATAACGGGGAAAATGGATCCCCTAAGGAAATCACCATCAAAGATTTAGGAAATATGGTACAGTGTGCCAATGGGGATGCCATTGAGGCAACCGCTTCCCATTCTTCCCCTGTGTCACCGCCTCCTTTTATGGCAGGAGCGGCTGAGGTGGAAGTGGATCTGGAGACGGGTAAGGTGGAACTGATCCAGTTTGCAGCCGCAGTGGACTGCGGTACGCCTCTCAACAAAAATCTGGCGAAGGTTCAGACGGAAGGAGGAATTGCCCAGGGGATCGGCATGGCTCTCTATGAGGAAGTCAGCTATTCCAAAGACGGAAAAGTCCATGAAAATTCCTTTATGCAGTACAAGCTTCCAAGCCGTCTGGACATTGGAAAGGTGCAGGTGGAGATTGAGAACAGCTATGAGCCAACAGGGCCTTTCGGAGCAAAATCCATCGGGGAGGTAGTCATCAATACCCCGTCTCCGGCTATTGCCAACGCTGTATATCATGCAGTGGGCGTCCGTGTTCGGGAGCTTCCGATCACAGCGGAAAAGGTGTTTTTCGGCATGAACAGGCTGGATTAGAATAGTTCTTGCATATCCCTTACAAAAGTTGTATACTAAAACCAGTTATCGTCATGTATACAGATTCACACCAACACCGGGAGGGATTGCAATGATTGAAGCAACGAGCTGCGGCGGTGTGGTTATATTTCGCGGGAAGATCCTGGTTCTTTATAAGAATTATAAGAACAAATACGAGGGCTGGGTCCTGCCCAAGGGAACGGTAGAAGCTGGCGAAGAGTACAAGGAGACAGCGCTCCGGGAAGTCAAAGAGGAGACCGGTGTCAGTGCTTCCATTATCAAATACGTGGGCAAGAGCCAATATACCTTCAACACGCCTCAGGACGTGGTGGAGAAGGATGTACACTGGTATCTGATGATGGCCGACAGCTATTACAGCAAACCACAGCGGGAAGAATATTTTATGGATTCCGGGTATTATAAGTTTTACGAGGCCTACCATCTTCTGAAGTTTTCCAATGAAAAACAGATTTTGGAAAAGGCCTACAATGAATATCTGGATCTGAAAAAGAGCAACCTTTGGGGCAGCAAAAAGTATTTTTAAGGTCAGTGACCGGGAGGCTGCCGGAAGAGGGAAACAGAAAATAAGATGTATTGCTAAAAGACGGATATTATCAAATAATCGATAATATCCGTCTTTTGTGATGCTCTTGCTTATTGGCCGTTTGTACTTGTCTGCCTTGTCTGTTTCGTTATCACGTTTAGTTATCCTTTTTAGCTGCCTTTGCCTCAGCCATCTTCATGGCGCGTACCTATAAAGGAAGCCCAAAGAGGGTGATGAAGCCGTCGGCATCATGGTGATCATAGAGATCTCCTGTCGTGAAGGAAGCTAAGGACTCGCTGTATAAGGAGTATGGTGAGGTGGTTCCTGCTTTGATGATGTTGCCCTTATAGAGCTTGAACTTTACTTCACCGGTTACATATTCCTGTGTGGTCTCCATAAATGCCTGGATAGCCTCACGAAGGGGAGTAAACCATTTTCCCTCATATACGATCTGGGACAGCTTGTTGGACATATCCTTCTTAGCCTCCATAGTGGCGCGGTCTAACACAAGCTCCTCCAGCTGCTGATGGGCTTCCATGAGGATGGTTCCGCCTGGAGTCTCATATACACCGCGGGACTTCATTCCAACGACACGGTTTTCTACAATGTCAACGATACCGATGCCATGCTTGCCGCCCAGCTCGTTTAATTTGCGGATCACATCGGAAACCTTCATTTTTTCCCCGTTTACGCTGGTGGGGACACCCTTTTCAAAGGTCATGGTCACGTATTCAGCCTTGTCGGGAGCCTTCTCAGGGGTAACGCCGAGAACGAGAAGGTGCTCATAATTTGGCTCCAGAGCTGGATTTTCAAGCTCTAAGCCTTCATGGCTGATATGCCATAAGTTGCGGTCACGGCTGTAGCTGCTGTCGGCGGAGAAGGGGAGATCAATGCCGTGCTGCTTGCAGTACTCAATCTCGTCCTCACGGGACTGCATGGTCCATACATCGGTCATACGCCAGGGAGCGATAATCTTGATGTCAGGAGCCAGAGCCTTGATGCCCAGTTCAAAACGGATCTGGTCATTTCCCTTTCCGGTAGCTCCGTGGCAGATGGCAACAGCGCCCTCCTTGCGGGCAATTTCAACTAATTTTTTCGCAATGGCGGGACGTGCCATAGAGGTTCCTAACAGGTACTTATTTTCATAGACTGCATTTGCCTTAACGCAGGGCATGATGTAGTTGTCACAGAAATCATCTACAATATCTTCAATATATAATTTAGAAGCGCCGGACATTTTGGCTCTCTCCTCCAGCCCGTCAAGCTCCTCTCCCTGTCCGCAGTTGATGCAGCAGCAGATTACATCATAACCAAAATTTTCCTTTAACCATGGAATGATAGCGGTGGTATCCAGACCGCCGGAATAAGCTAACACAACTTTCTCTTTCATATTGAAATCCTCCTCGCATGTAATGTTCATGATATTTTCTGTATCGATCAAACTTTCATAAATATACACCAAAATGGAGGAAAATGCAAGCGAAAAAAATAAATTAAAAAAAATGTTGCATATTATACAATAACAATGTATAATTATGAAATCAAATCAAGAACTTGCACACGGAACCCAGTTCCGGTGATGGATAAATGAGGAGGAAAGAGTATGATCAAGGCAGGGATCATTGGTTCAACAGGATATGCAGGAGGGGAGTTAGCCAGGCTTCTGCTCCAGAGAGATGATGTGGAGATTATATGGTATGGTTCTAAAAGTTATATTGATGAGAAATATGCATCGGTTTATCCCAATATGTTCCAGATCGTGGAAGACAGCTGTATGGATGACAATATGAAGGAGCTGGCTGAGAAGGCAGATGTGATCTTTACAGCCACTCCCCAGGGGCTTTGCTCCTCACTGATTGATGAGAGCATCCTATCAAAGACAAAGGTGATCGATCTCAGCGCTGATTTTCGGATCAAGGATGTGGCTGTGTATGAAACCTGGTACAAGCTCCATCACCCATGTCCTTCCTATATAAAGGAAGCAGTTTACGGCCTTCCCGAGGTAAACCGGGAGAAGGTGAAACAAGGGCGGCTTATTGCAAATCCGGGATGCTTTCCGACCTGTTCCTTCCTGACCGTCTATCCCCTTGTAAAAGAGGGGCTCATTGATCCCAATACCCTGATCATTGATGCGAAGTCAGGGACATCCGGGGCAGGCAGAGGGGCTAAGACGGATAATCTCTACTGTGAAGTCAATGAGAGCATCAAGGCTTACGGAGTAGCCTCCCACAGGCATACGCCGGAAATTGAGGAGCAGCTGTCTTATGCAGCGGGGATTCCGGTCACCGTAAGCTTTACCCCACATCTGGTTCCCATGAACCGCGGGATCCTGGTAACTGCCTACGCCTCTCTTACTCATTCTGTTTCCTATGAGGAAATAAAGGCGGTTTACGATCAGTATTACAGCGGGGAATATTTCGTCAGGGTGCTGGAAAAAGATGTGACGCCCCAGACGCGCTGGGTCAAAGGAAGCAATTTTGTGGATGTGAATTTTAAGATCGACAGCCGGACGGGCCGCATTGTGATGATGGGAGCCATTGACAACATGGTAAAGGGGGCTGCCGGGCAGGCGGTTCAGAACATGAATCTTATGTTTGGCCTTCCCGAGAACACGGGATTAAAGCTGGTTCCATTATTTCCATAGATACATGGAAATGATTCAGGCAAAGACAAGAAAGGGATGCAGGACATGGCAGGGACAATGGATATTTTGATTCGGGAGATGACCATGGAGGACTATGATCAGGTCTATGACCTTTGGACGGACATTAAGGGCTTTGGGATCCGCAGCATCGATGATTCCAGAGAAGGAGTGGAGCGTTTTTTGAGACGGAATCCATCTACCAGCGTGGTGGCAGTCCAGAATGGACACATTATAGGAAATATCCTTTGCGGCCATGACGGGAGGACCGGCTGTCTTTACCACGTGTGCGTGGAGAAGGGATACCGCAAGCACGGCGTTGGATACCGTATGGTACAGGCAGCCATGAAAGCCCTCCAGCAGGAAGGGGTCAGTAAGATCAGCCTCATCGCTTTTAAGGAAAATCAGGAGGGAAACGCCTTCTGGCAGGGCATAGGCTGGAATGAGAGGCAGGATGTGAACACCTATGAATTTATCCTCAACGAGGAGAATATTACACGCTTTGTAAAGTAAGAACAGCATGCTACATAAAATGGGATCTGGAGGAATGGAAAATGGGAGAGATGAAGGAGATAAAAGAAAGAAAGGAAATAAAAGAAATAAAGGGAGGCGTTACAGCAGCCAAAGGGTTTAAAGCCGCCTGTACAGCGGCTGGTATTAAATATCAGGGGAGAAAGGATATGGCAATGATCTTCAGCCAGGCTCCCTGCCATCAGGCCGGTGTATTTACCACCAATCTGGTGAAGGCGGCTCCGGTTAAATGGGATCAGGCACAGGTGGAGGGGGACTTACCGGCTCATGCAGTGATCATCAATGCGGGAATTGCCAATGCCTGCACCGGAGAAGAAGGAATGGGCTATTGCAGCCAGACAGCCAAAGCTGCCGCCGGGGCCCTGCAGATACCCGAGGAAAGTGTGTTGGTAGCCTCCACCGGCGTTATCGGTATGCAGCTTCCCATGGAGCGTCTGGAGGCAGGGATCGGAGCCATGACCCCTATGCTGGGGGACAGCCTGGAGGCAGGAACGGATGCCTCAAAGGCCATTATGACGACGGATACAAAAAATAAGGAGATCGCGGTTCAGTTCCAGATCGGAGGAGTTACAGTTACCATGGGAGGCATGTGCAAGGGTTCCGGCATGATCCATCCCAATATGTGCACCATGCTGGGATTTATTACCACAGATCTTTCCATCAGCAAGGAGCTTTTGCAGGAAGCCTTGAGGGAGGATGTGAAGGACACCTACAACATGATTTCTGTAGATGGGGACACCTCCACTAACGATACCGTGCTCCTCTTAGCCAACGGTATGGCGGGGAACAGGAAGATCACAGAGAAGAATGAGGATTATGACACCTTCTGCAAGGCCCTTCATATGGTCAATGAGGCTCTCTCAAAGAAGATCGCCGGGGACGGGGAAGGGTGTACCGCTCTTTTTGAGGCAAAGGTAGTGGGTGCGAAAACGAAGGAGCAGGCAAAGGTATTGGCGAAGTCTGTGATCTGTTCCAGCCTGACCAAGGCGGCCATTTTCGGCCATGACGCCAATTGGGGAAGGATCCTTTGCGCTATGGGGTACTCCGGGGCTCAGTTTGACCCTGATAAGGTAGATCTGTACTTTGAAAGTGCAGCTGGTTCCATGCAGATCATAAAGAATGGAGTTGCCCTGGATTACAGCGAGGAGGAGGCCAGCCGTATCCTGTCACAGCCAGAGGTGACGGCGGTGGCTGACATCAAGGAGGGAACGGAAACAGCCTGCGCATGGGGATGCGATCTCACCTTTGACTATGTGAAGATCAATGCAGATTACCGCTCCTAACTGGCTGAAACGGACAAGAAGCCCTGGAAAGAAATGGAAACAGAGAAAGACATATGAGACAAGAGATCAGGAGGAATCAGGAAAATGAATATGGAGCCAATGCAGAAGGCCGCAGTGCTCATTGAGGCCCTTCCCTATATCCAGCGTTTTAACAGAAAAATTGTAGTGATCAAATACGGCGGAAGCGTTATGGCAGACGAAGAATTAAAGAAAAAAGTGATCCAGGACGTTGTGCTGTTAAAGCTGGTAGGATTTAAGCCTATTATTGTACATGGAGGCGGAAAGGAAATCAGCCGCTGGGTAAAAAAGGCGGGATATACTCCAGAATTTAAAAACGGGCTTAGGGTTACAGACGAAGCCACCATGGAGATCGCGGAGATGGTTCTCAATAAGGTCAACAAGAGCCTGGTACAGATGGTCAATGAGCTGGGAGTGAAGGCTGTGGGGATCAGCGGTAAGGACGGCATGATGCTTACCTGCCGCAAAAAGTATTCTGGCGGTGAGGATATTGGTTTTGTGGGCGAGGTAGAAAAGGTAGAGCCAGAGATCATCTACGATCTTCTGGAAAAGGATTTTCTTCCCATCATTTGCCCTATTGGATTTGATAAAGATTATATGAGCTACAATGTCAATGCAGATGACGCGGCCTGTGCCATTGCAACGGCTGTGAAAGCGGAGAAACTGGCTTTCCTTACTGATGTGGAGGGAGTATACAGGGATTATGAGGACAAATCCTCTCTGATCTCAGAAATGACGGTAGATGAGGCCCAGGAGTTTGTGGACAGCGGAATGTTAGGGGGCGGTATGCTTCCCAAGCTGCAAAATTGTATTGATGCTATGACGGGCGGCGTGTCCAGAGTCCACATTTTAGATGGACGGATCCCCCACTGCCTGCTGCTTGAGATATTTACGGATCGTGGAATTGGAACTGCTATATCGAAAAAAGAGGAAGGGAGCCAGAAAAATGAGTGATAAAACGCTGATGAACCGGGGAGACCAAGTCCTTTACAAGGTGTACAACCGTTTTCCGGTGGTATTTGACCATGGAAAAGGGGTGAAGCTTTATGACACAGAGGGAGAGGAATATCTGGATTTTGGAGCCGGGATCGCAGTTATGTCCCTGGGTTATGAGGATTTGGAGTACACAAAGGCTGTGGAAGAGCAGCTTCATAAGCTGACCCATATTTCTAATCTGTTTTACAATCAGCCGTCTATTGAGGCGGGAGAGAAGCTTCTGGCTGCTTCTCAGATGGATAAGGTGTTTTTCACCAACAGCGGGACAGAAGCCATTGAAGGAGCTTTGAAGATTGCAAGACGTTATCATTATAATAAGCTTCATGAGACCATGGGGGACGGATGGGACGGCTGTGAGGAAGAGGGAAGGGAGAGCATAGGGGAGATCATTGCCATGAACCACTCTTTCCACGGGAGAAGCCTGGGAGCATTGGCTGTCACAGGAAATGCCCATTATCAGGAGCCCTTTAAGCCTCTGATCCCGGGGATCCGTTTTGCTGATTTTAATGATCTGGACAGCGTAAAGGCACAGATCACGCCCAACACCTGTGCAATTATTATGGAAACCATCCAGGGTGAGGGGGGAATCTATCCGGCTTCAGAGGAGTTCTTAAAAGGGGTTCGCGCCCTCTGCGACCAGCATGATCTTTTGCTGATCTTAGATGAGATCCAGTG
>ENA-UONU01000471-UONU01000471.1-human-gut-metagenome-genome-assembly--contig:-CS51-NODE-471-length-45292-cov-6.337069_pt1 | contig 45292 bp, 34 predicted proteins | sample MGYA00242462_ERZ724009 | MGnify/ENA metagenome assembly ERZ724009 | reverse complement strand
ATTTTCCCCGTCATGCGGAGATATCAAATTATATCCGCCGTGTGATTTCCGACAGGAAAGTTGTGGATTTTTTTATTGAAACCGACGAGAACTGAACAAAAGCTTCGAGTGTTGAAAACGGCGCGGAAAGACTGCATAAAAATAATCCACATTATCCACAGGTTCGTGTGGATAACACGTCCGAACAGTGTAAAAATGTGGATAACTTGCCCGAATCGGGGAGTTTTTTGCAAAAAATGCCTGTTAAATGCGGCTTTGAATGTGGATAAGTTGAGGATATAACGGAGTCATAACAGTTTGCACCGAAAGGGAATCGGGAAAAAGATTTGAACATTAAACTTTAAATCAGAACCTCGGGCAGCTTTCCGACAGGGATTTTACAACGAAGCCGGCCGCAGCCGGCTGCAAAATGCAAAGAAAAGAAAGGAGACTTTCGCCGAAGCGAAAGTCATGGTCATAAAGATGAATTACAACGTTAAACTTTCTGATGAAGTTCGCGAGGCACTTGCGCTGGGAAGACCCGTTATTGCGCTTGAAAGCACGATTATTGCGCACGGAATGCCTTATCCGCAGAACGTCAAAACGGCTCTTGCGTGCGAACGTCTGGCACGTACGCACGGCGCGGTTCCCGCAACGATTGCGATCATCGGAGGTCAGCTTTGCGCGGGCCTTACCGAGGAACAGATCGAGTATCTCGGCAGGGAAGGACGGAATGTTGCAAAAGTCAGCCGCCGCGATATTCCTTATATCATGGCAAAGGGTGCGGACGGCGCAACGACGGTTGCCGCAACGATGTTCATTGCAAGCCTTGCGGGCATAAAAGTGTTTGCAACGGGCGGCATCGGCGGTGTGCATCGCGGCGCGGAAACGACCATGGATATTTCCGCCGACCTTACGGAGCTTGGAAGAACGCCTGTTGCAGTCGTTTGCGCGGGGGCAAAGAGTGTGCTTGATATCGGCTTGACGCTTGAGTATCTTGAAACGCAGGGTGTGCCCGTTGTCGGCTTCCGCACGAACAAAATGCCCGCATTTTACACGCGGGACAGCGGTTATAACACCTCTTGCAGATGCGATTCGGTTGAGGAGCTTTCGGATATGGTCGGCGCAATGGCAAATATTCCAATGCGCAGCGGCATGGTTATTGTGAACCCGATCCCGAAAGAATTCGAAGCCGACGAGGACATGATCGACCGTGCAACCACGAAGGCTTTGCGTGAGGCCGAAAAGAACGGCATCACGGGCAGGGATGTTACCCCGTTCCTGCTTGCGCGTATTGCGGAGCTTACGGAGGGCGCAAGCCTGAAGGCGAATATCGCGCTTGTTTATAACAACGTGCGCCTTGCCGCTTCCGTTGCGGCGGGAGTTATTCAGCCGGATTGAAGGCAGAACGGCAAAAGCCGTCCGCGCCCGTCCGCGTGACGGTGCCGCACAGGAAACGCTTTTTATTGCCTGTCCGAGGCAATACGGCAAACTGTTCTCGGGCAGGCTTGTTTAATTTGCTGTTGTGCAGGCGGAGCCTGCTGTCAGCTTGTTTCTCGGGAAACATTCCCGAGGGGAATAAGCCCGAAAACCATCCCCGTGATTGAAGTTCTCGCGGGAAAAATTTAACCCGCCGCTGCCGCAATTGCTTTTTTCGGGGCGAAGCTGAGCGTCGGCGCACTTTGTTGAGGAGACAGATAATGAAGAAAAAATTGCTGCGGTTCGCCGCACTGATGATTGCTTTGGCTTTTGTTTTTGCAGGCACCGCCTGCCGCGGAGGCGATGTTGTTGTTGACATAGGCCATGACACGCCTGCGCCGACAGCAAAGCCGACAACGTCGCCGACGGCCGAACCGACACCGGAGCCGACGGTCGAACCGACGCCGGAGCCCACCCCTGCGCCTGTTCACGCAACGCTCATGTTTGTGGGCGATTTGATGTGCCTTTCAAGCCAGCAGCGCGGTGCGAAACAGCAGGCGGGCGGCAGCGGCTATGATTTTTCTCCGTCATTTGCATATGTCAGGGAAGTTTTCAACAATGCGGACTGCGTCATCGGCAATCTTGAAACATCGCTTTCGCATTCGTGGCCCTATGCAACGGAGCAGCGCAATATCGGCGGAATGCCCAACTGCAACGGACCCAAGCAATATTTGGGAGCATTGAAATTTGCGGGCTTTGACGCGCTTGTGCTTGCAAACAACCATTGCTGCGATGCGGGAGTTCAGGGCATTATCGAAACCACTCAGGCTGTTGAGGAATACGGCTTTCCCTACACCGGACTTTTCCGCGAAAAGGACGCGCAGCGGTTCGTAATCCTTGATGTTAAGGGGATAAAAGTCGGCCTCCTTTCCTATGCCGAATTCTATAATTCAAAAGATAAAGCCGTTCGCGAAGCGGGCTGTGAATACATGATAAACACCTATTCAAAGGAACGCATTGCCGAGGACATTGCGGCGGCACGGGCTGCCGGTGCGGAGCTTATCGTGGCCTATAATCATTGGGGCGCGGAACATACGCACCAACCCACACCGAAGGTCGTGACTCACGCTCAGGAGATGGCGGATGCAGGCGTTGATATCATAATCGGCTCACACTCCCATGCGGTTCAGCCCGTTGTTTGGCTCACGGCGGCGGACGGACGGCAGGTGCTTTGTGCATATTCAATGGGCAACTTTGTGTCCAGCATGGGCAGAAGCACCGCGAACGACACTTTTATTGCGGAAATCGGCATCGTCCGCGAGGGGGGAAGTGTGCGCGTGGAAAGCGAGAAATATCATCCCTGCCGCGTGTTCCCGCAGCTTAAAGGCTATTGGTATGTTGTTGTGCCGACGAACGTGACGATCGTTAATAGCATCATTCCGCAGCTTAAGGCGGCGGAAGAAAGGATAACGGCAATTGTAAACCCGGAGGGAAGATAAAATCTTAATATGAAGCTGCTTTCGAAAATCCTTGCATATGCTGCCGTGCCGTGCCTTGCTGCCGCGCTGCTGATAAGTTTTATCGACCGGCTTTCGGGAGATAAGGTTTGGATCAAAAGGGAGTATGAAAAACTGGGTATAAACGATTACACCGGCATGAGCACGGACGAGATGTGCACCGTGTATCTTCGCATGGTTGATTATATGAAGGGCGGGACGGATGAGCTTCAAACGGAAGTCACGGTGTTCGGCGAACGCACCGAAATGTTCGGCGAGCGGGAAATTTCGCACATGAGCGATGTCCGAAAGCTCTGGTTCAGGGTTGAAACAGCGAAATACATTCTGTTCGCCTTTACAGCAATTGCGGCTGCGCTTGCTTTGTATGTTTACAGGCGGAGAGCCGCCGCCGTGCTTGCCCGCTGCTGGCTTATCGGGATTTGCGTCATTGCCTTCATTGCGGCTGTGCTTGCAGTTTGGGCTGCCGTGGATTTTTATTCGTTTTGGATACTGTTTCACGCAGTATTTCTGGATGTTCCGTCTGCAATATTTGACCCGGCGGAAAGTTTGATGATTCGCATCTGCGTTCAGCAGCTTTTCAGCGATCTGATACTTCGCATTGCAGTTTACACCGTGAGTGCCTGTGCGGTTATAAGCATTCTCGCGGGGATTGTGTGCAAAACTTCGGGAGCAGGCTGGGGAACCGTGAAAAGCAGACTTAGGGATGCCAAAGACTAATTTCACTTAATCAAATCAATCGTTCCGGTTACTGCCTGCGGAAGCGGGAGTCGGCTCGGAAAGTGAAAAGCGGTTTGGAAAGGAAAATCAATTTGAATTGGTCCGAAAGATGTGAACCCGCGCTGAAACGCTTTATGAGCGGGGAAAATGAACTTATACTCGGGATTGAATCCTCCTGCGACGAAACAGCCGCCGCCGTTCTGTGCGGCGGACGCAAAGTGCTGAGCATGGCGGTGCATACGCAAATTCCCGTTCACAGGCTGTACGGCGGCGTTGTGCCGGAAATTGCTTCCCGCAGCCATACGGAGCGTATAGGTGCCGTTGCGGATGAGGCATTAAAAACTGCCGGTGTCGGTTTGAATGACATCGGTGCAATTGCCGTAACCTGCACACCCGGGCTGATCGGCGCACTGCTTGTGGGCGTCAGCTATGCAAAAGGCCTCGCATACGCCGCAAACATTCCTTTGGTCGGCGTGAACCATATTGCGGGGCATATCGCCGCAAACTATCTCACTTATCCGGATCTTGAACCGCCGTTTGTCTGCATTGTGGCTTCCGGCGGGCACAGCCATATCGTTCGCGTGGTCGATTACAATCGCTTTGAGCTTATCGGCAGAACGCGCGATGATGCGGCGGGTGAAGCTTTTGACAAGGCAGCGCGTGCGCTCGGCCTGCCGTACCCCGGCGGCCCGGAGATAGAGAAGCTTGCAAAATGCGGGAACCCAAATGCATTCCGCTTCCATGCACCGTTTAACGAGGGCGAAAGCAATGATTTCAGTTTTTCGGGCATCAAAACGGCCGTTGTCAACCTGCTCCATAATGCGGAGCAGAAGGGGGAAGTTCTGAATAAGGCCGATGTTGCCGCCTCCTTCCAACGTGCCGTTGCGGATACCCTGACGATGAAATCCGTTCGCGCGGCTCTGCGCGAAAAAAGCTCCGTGCTTGCCCTTGCCGGCGGAGTGAGTGCGAACAATGTGCTTCGAACCCGGCTGCAAACCGAGTGCGACAGGAACGGCATCCGTTTTTGCCGCCCGGATATGCGGTTCTGCACCGATAATGCGGCAATGATAGCCTGTCAGGGTTATTATATGCTGCGCAGCGGGGAGGTTTCCGGGCTGGATTTGAATCCTTCGGCGGCCGAGTTCCTGTCGGAAGGAAGGTAGAGGGATGAAGCTGACAAAAAGGAAACAAAATGTAATCATATTTTCTGCGGGTGAGTCAATTAGAAACGGCACTGTTGAGTATATTCAAAATAAACTTGGCGACAGAGGCATACTGTGCTTTGATTGGCGCTCTCTGTTCAGTCATGCGCACAACATGAAACAAATTGCACTTTTGCCTGCATTGCTGAAGAAGATACCGACTTTTGACTTTGCGTTGATAGTTGCGGAAGGCGTTGACACCGTCAAACTCAGGGGCAGCGAAGAACGCAGTGCGATTCGCGACAATGTCATATTCGAATTGGGACTTTGTACTATGGCTCTCGGCGCAGAACGTGTTATTCTACTTGCGGAAGAAAACGTCCGCATTCCTGAAGATTTGATCGGCGTTGGAAAAATGGGCATCGAATATGTTACTTTCAGTTCCGTCGACAGAGAAGCGACAATCGGCAAAGTCGGCGAAATAATCGACAAAAAAGCTGATGTTTTGAATGAAAGGTTCATGCGGCAGCTGAGCGAAATCATTGAACATATAAATAAAAACTCAGAGCAGGTCTCTCCGGTGTTTGTCGGAGCGGCGGTGTCATCGGCTGAAGCGTATTTTATCAATTTTATTGTGAGACTGTTTGAAAACATAGATAAAGGGTTTTCAAGCAGGGAGCATCCCGAAAAAGTATATCCGTGTCCGGACAGAATCAAACTCTGCATTTGCCTGCCGTCAGCCGTCAGCATGTCTACACGTTCAATGATTTCTGTTTACTTTAAAAAACATGGATACGAGGATTTTTTTATCGGGAATGCGGGCATACGAGGACTGTTTTTTAACGGAAGGCTTGACGAGAGCGACAGCTCATTGCTTATCGTTGATGTTCCGACATCGATAACGGCGTCCTATGTGCTGGTCAATTCAGTGCTGAGTATTGATTCCGACGCAGATTATGATGCCTCAGCTGAGGAACGTTTTGTTACAAAAGAAATGGATATTTACGCCTTTGCACTGAACAAGCTGCTTTCGCCGGAGGTTGCGCGCAAACGACTGTTGTTCATCCACGACAGCGAAAAGATTGAAAGAATTTTGAACCAGCTGCAAAATGTATCAATTGAATTTATGGATATAACAATATGAAACATCAGAAACGTGGCTCGCCGCAAATGCAGGAGAATAATAAGCAAACTCACTCAACAAAACTCGAATACAATAACAAAACAGGACTGCTGCCTTTTACGGCGCAGTCCTGTTGTTCATCAGCGGCGGCGGGGATACCGAGCCCGCTGATGCAGTTTGCGGTTTACTGAAAGCAATGCTTATTTCGTGTAGCGTACAACGGGCTTTCTTGCCGCGGTGACCTCATCGGGACGGCCGACGGGGGTGGTGACGGGGCAGGCGTGTACGGCCTCGGGGTTTTCTTTGGCTTCACGGGCAATGGCTTTCATTGCTTCAATGAACTCATCGAGAGTCTCGCGGCTTTCGGTTTCGGTGGGTTCGATCATCATTGCTTCATGAACGATAAGCGGGAAGTAGATGGTCGGGGGATGGTAACCGCGATCGATAAGGGCTTTTGCGATATCGGTCGTGTGAACGCCGAGATCGAGCAGTTCGCCCGGAGCAATGACGCATTCGTGCATACAGATGCGGTCGTGGGGAATCTCATAGGTGCCGCGCAGTGCGTTCATGATGTAGTTTGCATTCAGAACGGCATTTTCGCTTGCTTCCCTGAGACCCTTGCCGCCGAGAGAGCGGATATAGGCATATGCCTTGACGATAACACCGAAGTTGCCGTAGAAGCTCTTGACCCTGCCGAAGGATTCGGGGCGATCGTAATCGAGTTCGATCATGCCGTTGCGTTCAACAAGCACGGGAACGGGCATAAAGGGCATGAGGTGTTTTTTTACACCGACGGGACCGCTGCCGGGACCGCCGCCGCCGTGCGGGGTGGAGAAAGTTTTATGCAGGTTGATATGCATAACGTCAAAGCCCATATCGCCGGGGCGAACAATGCCCATTATCGCGTTCAGGTTTGCGCCGTCGTAATAGAGCAGACCGCCTGCCTCGTGAACGATGTCGGCAATTTCCTTAATATTGCGCTCAAACAGACCGAGGGTGGAGGGGTTGGTGAGCATCAGACCCGCAGTGTCGGGGCCGACTGCCGCACGCAGCGCGTCAAGATCAACGCCGCCGTCGGGAGCGGATTTGATTTCTTTAACTTTGAAGCCGCACATAACCGCACTTGCGGGGTTGGTGCCGTGCGCTGCATCGGGAACGATGATGGTTGTGCGGGCGGTGTCGCCGCGATGTTCGTGATAGGCGCGGATATGCATAAGTCCGGTCAATTCACCGTGCGCACCGGCAGCGGGCTGGAGCGTGAAAGCGTCCATGCCGCAGATTTCGCACAGGCATTTTTCCATGTCATACATCAGGCGCAGAGAACCCTGGCACATATCTGCATCGAGCAGAGGATGCACTTCTTCGTTGATTTTGGGGTTGTATTTCATCGTGCAGGAGCCGAGAGGATAGAACCCGTTGTCAACGCCGAAATTGCGGCGGGAAAGGTTTGTGTAGTGGCGAACAAGATCGACTTCACCCAGTTCGGGAAGGTCGAGTTTTGATTCGGCACGCATATTTTCGGGAATTGCGCAGTTTGCGGCGGGCACATCCAGTGCGGGCAGGTCATACGCGCGGCGTCCCTCGCGGGAACGTTCAAAAATCAGCTTGTAGGATTGCCTCATGCTTCGGTACCTCCGTCGGTTTCGTTCTCACCGTCCTGCTCAAAGAACATGATGTTGAGCATTTCGATAAGGTAATCAATATCTTCTTTGGTTGTCATTTCGGTTGCGCACCAGAGCATTCCGCCGTCTGCAAGCACAAGGCCGGAAACTATGCCGGCATCCTTGAGCGCGGTGGAAATCTCGTCGGCGGGAATCTCGCTGTCGATGACGAACTCGTTGAAGAACGGGGTGTTGAAACGGAGTTTGAAGCCGGGAAGCTCGGTGAGCTTTTGAGCCAGATAGTGCGCCTTTGCAATGTTCGCTTCGGCAACTTCTTTCATGCCGCAGGGACCCATCGTGCAGGCATACATGGTTGCCATGATTGCGCAGAGCATCTGGTTGGAGCAGATGTTGCTGGAAGCCTTTTCGCGGCGAATGTGCTGCTCGCGTGCCTGAAGGGTGAGAACGAATACGCGGTTGCCGTCGGCATCAACGGTTTCACCGACGATTCTGCCGGGCAGATTGCGGATGAGTTTGCCGCCTGCTGCCATAAAGCCCGCATACGGGCCGCCGAAGCACATGGGAATGCCGAGAGGCTGTGCATCGCCGACAGCAATATCCGCACCGTAGTCCGCAGGGCGTTTGACAGCGCCGAGGCTGATGGGGTTGACATAGCTGACGAGCAGTGCCTTTGCACCGTGAACGAGGGCTGAAATCTCGTCCATGTTTTCAATGCAGCCGAAATAGTTGGGCTGTGCGGCGATGAAACCGGCAGAGCCTTCAAGGTTTGCCTTCAGGCAGTCGATATCGGTAATGCCGTTTTCGTTGAGACCGATTTCAACAAGCTCAAGACCGTGGCAGTGGCCGTAGGTTTTGACAGTGCCGATAACATCGGGGTGAAGACCTGCGCTGTAGAGGATCTTGTTCTTGCGCTTTGAGTCACGCAGCATCAGCAGGGATTCAGCCGCAGCGGTCGCACCGTCGTAAACGGAAGCGTTGGCGGCATCCATGCCGGTAAGATTGCAGATGACCGTTTGCCATTCGAAAATACCCTGAAGCATACCCTGGCTCATTTCCGCCTGATAGGGGGTGTATGCGGTGTAGAATTCGCTGCGGGAGATGAGCTGAGGAATCAGCGCGGGAATGTAGTGATGATATGCGCCCGCGCCGCGGAAAAGCAGGCAGGCTTCGTCGTTCTGAAGAACATAGCCGGTGATGAGCTGACGCAGCTCCATCTCGCTCATCGGAGCGGGAAGATCCAGCTCGCGGTTGAGCTTAAGATCCGCCGGAATATCGGCAAACAGCTCGTCCATTTCGGAAAGACCGAGTGTTTTCAGCATTTCGCGGCGTTCTTCAACGGTGTTGGGAACATAGCTTCTCATGTTGTGGAATACTTCCTTTATAAATATAAAATCTTGATGAATCGGAATTTTGTCCGATTCGAAAAAAAGCTTATTCAAGGTAAAAACGCATAACCCGCGGCGGCGGAAAACCGTGGGCGCGGAGCTATGCGTTTTTTTATCGCGGAACCGTGCCGAAAAGCACAGGCTTGGGCGGGGCCGCGACAGGTACGGGTTGATTAAGCCTCTTCAAGCAGCTTTTCGTATTCTTCTGCGGTGAGCAGGCTTGCTTCGTCGATTTCGGTAACTTTGATCTTTGCGATGAACTGACCGAAAGCGTCCTCGTTAAGAAGCTCGGGCTGTGCGTCCAGCTCTTCGTTGACTTCGATGACGGTGCCGGCAACGGGGCTGTTGACGGGGGAAGCTGCCTTTACGGATTCAACGGTGGTGTAGGATTCGCCGAGATTGATCTCGCTGTCAACTTCGGGAAGCTCAACATAAACGATGTCGCCAAGCTCGCTCTGTGCGTGATCGGTGATGCCGAGGGTGGCAACGCCGTCTTCGATAAGTACCCAGTCATGTTCACGGGTGTATTTGCGGTCGGTGGGAACCATGATATAATCCTCCGGATTTATAAGTTTTGTATGTATTTTCGTTTAAATTCCCGCGGCGGAACCGTGCCGTGTGCCGATACGCACCGCCGGGGAAGGGAACGCAGTTTTTGTGCGCATTTGTGCGGCGCCGACGGGTGAGCCGCATAAATATGTTTATTTCCTCTTGTAGAAGGGCATGGGTGCAAACTCGCAGTCGATGACTCTGCCGCGAACGGAAACAGCCCAAGTGCCGTTTTCATCGGCATCGGCGGAAACGAGTGCCATTGCATAATTGCCGCCGACAGCGGGAGCGGGGCCGCCCGAGGTGACGATGCCGACTTTTTCACCGTTGCAGAGAACATCCGCATCGGGGCGGGCAATGCCCTTTCCGACGAGCTTCAGACCGATGCGTTTGCGGGTCTGGGGCTTGAGCAAAGCTTCTTTGCCGATGAAATCGGGCTTGTTGAATTTGATTGCAAAGCCGAGGCCGCACTCAACGGGGTTGATGTCCGCACTCATTTCATGACCGTAAAGGGGCATGGAAGCTTCAAAACGGAGCGTGTCGCGTGCGCCGAGGCCGCAGGGCAGCATGTCAACGCCTTTGCCCGCTTCAAGCAGAGCCTCAAACAGGCGAACGGTATCTTCCGCCGCACAGTAAAGCTCAACGCCGTCTTCTCCGGTGTAGCCGGTGCGGGAGATGAGGCAGGGAATGCCGGCAACGGTCATTTTGTCGTTGAAAGTGTAATATTTCTGAGGGATCTCGCCTTCAAAACCCGCCGCATCAAGAACTGCCTGATGAAGCGGACCCTGCAAAGCGAGCTGACCCCATTTTGCGCTGTTGTTGATGACCCGAACATCACCGAATGCATGTTCGGAAAGCCATGCAAAGTCCTTGTCGGTATTGCCGGCGTTGACGATGAGCATGTAGTGATCGTCGGCGAATTTGTAGATAAGAACGTCGTCCACTGCGCCGCCGTTATCATAGCACATAACGGCATAGCGGCACCTGCCGGGCGTCATTGAAGTGACGTCGTTGGTGACCATTTTCTGCATGTAGGCATAGGCATCATTGCCGATAATGTCAACTTCACCCATGTGTGAAACATCAAAAAGGCCTGCGCGTTCGCGAACGGCTTTGCACTCATCCAAAATGGAGGTGTACTGCACGGGCAGAGCCCAGCCGCCGAAATCGACGATTTTGCCGCCGAGAGCACAATGCTTCTCAAACAGCGGAGTTTTTTTAAGGTTATCGAAATTTTCCATTGCGATCCTCCCAAAGGTAACGTTAAAAAAGAAAAATCGCCCGAATCCGTCCGAAAATCGAACCGAACGATTCCTGCCTCCTATTATATAACTCTTCAGCCTATATTGTAAGGGGGAAAAAGGATATATTTGCAAAGGAACAGGGATTTTTTTGCCGAAAATCGGGGTCGGAAGTGCACATCGAAGAAAAAAACAAAAATCGTACAGCCTTGGAAGAAGCGGGAGAAAGCGGTGGCTTTGGCTGAATACGTCTTTATTCAAAATACGAGTGACTTTTTTCGCAGTCGGATCAACTGAGGAAAATGTGGAGCACGGCTGACTTGCCGGCAAGTTAACAGCAAGTTGCCGGCAAGTTAACAGCAGCATCGGCATCTGATTAAAATCAAATGCATACGGCTAAAAACAGATTACAAACAGAACAAAAATATCCGACTCGGCAAATTACCGGCAAGTTAAAACGATCATGCCCATATCGGAATGTATCTCATGTAGCGCGGAGCGGTTTCAGGGTCAAAAGGCTTTATGTATCCTTGGTTTACCGCTTCTTTAATCAGTCTTGAGATACTGCCGGAGGAGGAGTCCTTCAGCCCGAAGCGTGCACGGAGGGACGAATTAGTCATCTGTTCACCCTGAACCTGTTTAATGCAGGCATGAAGATAACAGGCTCTCAATTTGTCGGCAGACGATATGCTCGCAAAGGGAGCATTGGCATAAAGCGTTACGCGCGTACTGTCGGTGAAAGTTTGGATAAGGGGAGCGGGAAGCTGTTCGGACTCACATTTTATAACTATTTTATCCCAACCGGTTCCGAGCTCTTCGCACAGCCCGAGACGGCGCATTAACGATGCTAATTTCTCGTTTCGCGAACGCGGGGGGTTATCGATGATTCGATCGATGTCAACCAAAGGCGTGCCGGGGTTTGTGACCTCAATGCGGTCGCGGAATACTTCAATCACAGGCCCGGCGCCGGATACGGAAAAGTCTTGATGAATAAGAGCATTTGCGATAACCTCTCTTAATGCAAGCTTGGGATAAACAGTCATTGTTTTGCGAACAGCATCAATTATTACTTCTTTCGACGGAAGGAGCGCGTCCAAATAGCCGAAAAGTCCCTCGAATGCGGAAACATAACCGCTTTCGATAGTGTATTTATTCAGCATCTCAAAACGACTGTTGTCGTTGTATCGGGTAATACGAATGCTTTTCCGAAAAAGCCTTGGAAAAAGCGAAAGCTGCTTGGCAAACAAAATTGCACCGAGGTTTGTAATTGAATACAACCCATCATCCTGCTTTGCGAGAATTGCTTCCTGCAGCAGATAATGTGCAATTCCGGCCGCATCGGCGGGCTGCGGAATTCCCGCAAGGTCAAAGTAGGAAGTGTGGTTTAGAAGACTCAACGCCTCAATCAGATCCAAATCCGATTTTGCATACTGCTCTTCAAACTTTAAATCACGCATTTTGCTCCAAAGCTGAGCTTCAAGTATGGGAAAGTCACTCAATTTTTTTGTATAGCTCCCGACACGGATATAGGCAACCTTTTCAAAAGTCACGGTCTGATTGGCTGCCTTATGTATTATGAGCAGTCCAACGGTTTTGTTATTCGTTTTAACTGAATGAAATTCGAAATCAGCGTTCTTCGAAAGGAGGGATCGCAGCCAGTTTTCAAGCTCCTGATTCCCCTTTTTTAAGGTTTGAAGATTATGCTCGGTTCCGACAATATCATGTGTAACGTCGTCTATTCCCCAGATCATGTATGCACACTCCCGGTCATAAAGTGCTGCACTGTTTGCAAGAGCACTGATATCCTGTCCGATCATTTCCGGGGTATAGTTGTTGTGCTTGAATTCGAGCCATTGGGTTTCAACGGGGTATTTGCGTAATTCATCAATAAGTTTCTTCAGATCAGCCAAGAATGGGTTCTCCTTATTAATTTGCCGAAGCAGATTCAACGAACTTTCGACAGAGTAGTGCGCCGCTGTCGGCACGATGGTATTATACCGCGATAACAGGCGGAGCGCAACAAATAAGAAATATGCGGATTATGTTTCGAAACGATAAACTTATCCGCTCTTTCCCCGTTGCATTTTTTCGGTGAGTGTTGTATCATGTTATATGTGAAGGAATACATTTTTCGCGGCCGCAGACGGGCGCGCGGAAAGGAACGGAGAATAACATTGTTGGTTACACTTTGCGCAGCGGTTATTTTGCTTGTTGCGGCGGATTTAATATCAAAGGCGGCAGCCGTGAGCGTGCTTTCGCAAACGGGCGGCGCGCTTGAGTTTATCCCGGGGCTGATACGCTTCGAGTATCATAAAAACACGGGAATGGCGTGGGGGCTTTTCAGCAATGCAACGTGGGTTTTTGTTGTGATAACGATAGTCACGGGCGGATTGATAGTTTTCATTCTGTTGAAAACGCTGAAAACAATGCCGCGCAATTTGCAGCTCGGGCTTGCGCTCGTGCTTTCGGGTGCGATAGGCAATCTGATTGACCGCGTTGCTCTGGGCTATGTGCGCGATTTCATTGCTTTTGACTTTATTAACTTTCCCGTGTTCAATTTTGCGGACAGCTGCATAACCGTGGGTGCGGTGCTTCTTGTTGTGAGCGTTCTGTTCACAAAGAGCGGCAGAGCGTATTTTGCCGCATTGGACGAAAAAAAGCAGAAGCCCGAAAAAACGGACGGCGAAAAAAACGCGGGCTGCGCAGCGGGCAACGGCGGAGAAGCGGGTGCCGAACCCGACGTAAAACAGGCGGAAAGCAAATGAACTCGGATTCGGAACGGACGAACGGGCAGCTCCCCGAAAAGAACAGCGGGGAATGCGCGGAAAAAGCCTGCGAAAATGCAGATGACCGAGACTTCGGCAGTGAGTTTGTTTCGGATGAAATTCTTTGCGGCGAGACGGAAGACGACTGTCGAAACGGCGGAAAAATTGTTATTGCGGCACAAAAAAACGGAGGCAGGCTGGATGCTTTTGCCGCGGAACACACGGAGCTTACGCGTTCGGCGGTGCAAAGGCTGCTTCTTTGCGGTGCGGTAACAGTCAACGGTCGTTCCGAAAAAGCAAAGTATGCCGTGCGCATGGGTGATATTATTGAAATTCAGCTTCCGCCGCCCGTGCCGACGGAGCTTGTTCCGCAGGATATTCCGATAGACATTGTGTATCAGGATGCGGATATTGCCGTTATAAACAAGCCTGTCGGAATGGTCGTGCATCCCGCGCCGGGCAATCCGGACGGGACGCTTTGCAACGCGCTGATGTTTCACCTTAAGGATTTGTCGGGCATAGGCGGAGCAATGCGCCCGGGGCTTGTGCATCGAATCGACAAGAACACATCCGGGCTGCTGGTCATTGCAAAGAATGACGATGCTCACAATTTTCTTGCGAACGAGCTGAAGACCCATTCGGTGGCAAGAACCTACTGCGCTTTGTGCGAGGGCAATTTCAGACAGGACAGCGGAACCGTTGATGCGCCGCTTGCAAGGCACAAAACGGACAGAAAACGCATGGCGGTGTACCCTGCCGGAACGGCCGGTGCGCGTGAAGCGGTTACACATTGGTTCGTTCGCGAACGTTTCCCGAACAGCGGCGCGGGCGGAAGAACGCTTTTGCGGGTTGAACTCGAAACGGGAAGGACACACCAAATCCGCGTTCATATGGCCTATATCAATCACCCGCTTGTCGGCGACGATGTATACGGCACGGGTGCGGCATCGGCAGTGCGCGGCAGGAACGATCTCGGGTTCGTCGGGCAGGCTCTCCATGCGGAAAGGCTGCGCCTGATTCACCCGCGAACTCACGAACAAATGGAATTTTTTGCTCCTCTGCCGGAGCATTTTAAGGCTGCTCTCGAAAAACTGCGCGGAGCAAACGGATAAACCCGATTAAACAGAATTTTAATATCAAAACTGCGCGGAGCTTTTGCGGAGCAAACGGAACGAAGTGCCCCCGAAAGGCTCTGCTGCACGAAAACAGGGAAGGAACACAATGAAAAGATTGACCCGCAGCGAAATTAAAGCGGAACTGGAAAAGCCGAACGGTTCGGCGGAAATAATGAATGATTCCACCATCGACAAAATCAGCCTTTGCGATGAAACAACGGCAATGTTCATTGAGGAAAACATCGGCTCGGCGCTGATGATACGCCTTGCAAAAAGCCGCGCAATGCTGCTCCGCATGAGCGGCAACCCTGCTCTTCTGCCGGCGATGCGCAAAGCCCTTGCAAGCGATGCCTCCCCGAAGCTCCGCCGCAATGCAGCAAGGCTTATCGGCCTTTTCACAAAGGATGAAGCGGATGCTCAGCTTCTTATCGCGCGGCTGAAATGCGAAGATACGCGTTTTGTTCGTCCGTCCCTGCTTTTCGCATTGGGAGCCGTCGGCGGCGAAAGCGCTCAGCGCGCTCTTGACGAATACATTCCCGCCCCGCCTGCGGACGAAACGGAGCAGAAGCATTATCTTGAGGAATGCGAGGCGTTGAAACAGGCGCGCGCAGCCGCAATGAAGCATGAAAAGCATAATTTCCGCGGACTTGACAAAGTTTATGAAATTGAGTTGACCGCTCCCGACCGCCTGACGGAGCAGCTTAAAGCCGAACTGGAAGATTTTGACGTTGAGGCGTTCGACGTTCGCCGAAACAGCCTGAAGGTCAATACGGATGATTACATCGGCCTGTTTGAAGCACGCTGCTTTTCGGAGGCTCTGATTCCGATCGATATGAAAGTCGATTTGACGGCGGAAGCTGTTTCTTCCTGCGCAAAACCCTTTATGCTTGATTTCATGCGGAAGACGCATGAGGGAGAGCCGCCGTACCGCTATCGCATTGAAATAACGGGCGACCTGCCGGGGGATATTAACAGAAGCGAGCTGAAAAAGGCAATTCGCGATCTTACGGACGATAAAACGCTTGTGAATGCGCCTGCGGATTACGAAATCGAACTTCGCATCGCCGCTTCGGTGAGCTCCGCAAGGCTGTACCTGAAGCTTTTCACCGTCAGGGATGAACGTTTCCCCTACCGAAAGGAGATGCTGCCGGCTTCGATGAATCCTGCGGCTGCGGCTGCCGTGCTGCGGTTTGCAAGCGATTATCTGACGGTCAATGCCCGCGTTATCGACCCGTGCTGCGGGAGCGGCACTCTGCTTTTTGAACGCGGAATGCTCTCACCCTGCGCTTCTTTGACGGGTGTTGATATTTCCCACAAGGCGATTGACTGCGCAAGGGTGAATGCGGAGGCGGCGGTGAAAACCTGCGGAATAACCCAGGCAAAGTTCATATGCAACGATATAATGCGGTTCGAAAGCAAAAGACCGTATGATGAGCTCATCTGCAACCTGCCTTTCGGCAACCGCGTGGGGAATCATTCCTCTTGCGAAAGGCTTTACGAAGGGCTGCTCGACCGCATGGGGCTGCTTGTCAAAAAAGGCGGCATTGCAGTGCTTTACACAATGGAATTCACTCTGCTCAAGAACCTTATTCGGGAAAGACGCAATATCGAAATCCTGAAGCAGGAGCGCACCGAGGCGGGCGGACTGACTCCGATGATATTCATACTCCGAGTGAAAGAATGAGAAACCGGGGGCTGGGATGAAAATCAAAAATCGGGAACCGGAAGACGGAGATTGATTTCGAATTGCGAACAGGACGGCAGCGAGAACAGGACGGCAGCGATATGATATTTAAGGCAAAATTGCTTTCGGAAGAGGACATCGGCAGAACGCTTGTTCGGATGGCACATCAGATAATCGAAAAAAACCACGGCACGGACGGCATATGTCTTGTCGGGATCCGCACCCGCGGCGTTCCGCTTGCGTTCCGCCTTGCGGAAAACATCGAAAGGATAACCGGCGCAAAAATTCCCGTCGGCGAACTTGACATAACCCTTTACCGCGACGATCTTTCGACTGTTGCGCCCGACCCCGTGGTAAGCACGACGGAAGTGGATTTTTCGCTTATCGGAAAAACAGTTATCCTTGTGGATGATGTTATTTATACCTGCCGAACGGCAAGGGCTGCGCTCGATGCGGTAATGGCTTTGGGTCGTCCGGCGCGGGTTCAGCTTGCGGTGCTTATCGACAGGGGGCATTCGGAGCTTCCGATTCGCCCGAATTTTGTCGGAAAAAACATTCCGACGGCAAAAAACGAGATAATTTCCGTTCGCCTTGAAGAAATCGACGGCGAAAACTGCGTGGAGCTGTATACGGCGGGCGGGGAACAGTGAGCGGCGGACGGCGAACCGCAAAAATGCGAAATTTTTGCTTGCATAGCCGCGCTTCCTCGTGTAAAATACAATAAAGAGACAGAATACCTGCAAAGGGGGCAGATTTTTCATGTTTCACCGCCGAAAAGCGGGGTTTTTGCCGCTTTCCGCGTGAAATGCCGCACGAATCGACAGTTCTGCCGGTGCGTGCCCTCTGTGCGGAACAGATATGACCTGATTATGACCTGATACAGAAAGGATTGTCACAGCCGTGAGTCTTTCATTGGAAGTTAAAAAATTCATCAACTCCGAGCATACCGGAGAATTTGTCAACGTCACCCTTCCCAGCGAGCTGCCGGTTCGCAGAGAGGAGGTTCGCACCGTTCATCGCGATACTGCCGCTGCCGAAAGCGCAAAGCGCAGGGCGCGTGATCTTGCAAATGCACGGGAAAGCGCGAAACGCGCCGCACAATCCGCCGAAGAGGCCCTTTCGGATGCACACAGGGATGAGCGCGCTGCCGAAAAAGAATTGCGCGAAAGGCAAAGCCGCCGAAGTGCGCTGACGCCCGAATACGACGAAAAGAACGGCATTGCCGCAGCTGCGCAAAGCCTTTTTAACCAGCGCAAGGCGGAGAGCGACCGCTGCTATGCCGTGTATTCCGAGTTTGAAAAGGCTCTGCGCAAGGCGGAGACGGACAGCAACGCCGCCCACACCGCTGCCGCAGGCTGCCGCGCCGCGCTTGAGAACGCCGAAACAGCGCACCGAAATGCCGTTGAAACCGAAATGCGCCTTCATAAGCAGCTTGAAGAGCTTCGAAACGACAGCGCACAGACGGAAGTGCTTGCCGCGAAAACCGACCGCGAATCGGAGGAATTTCGAAAAGCAGAGAGCGAAAAAGCAAGTATCGTTGCGGAACTGAACGCCGAGGCGGTGCGCCTTGCGGGTGAAAAGCGCGCGCTTGAAAAACAGATTGCGGATGCCGAACGAAGTCTTGCAAAGCTTGGCCGCGATCTCCAGAAAACAAAAAGCGACCGAACCGCGCTGACTCAGCAGCTCGACGCGCTTAAAACCGCCGCAAACGGCAAAAAGGGCGCGGACAAGGATGCGGCAATGCAGAAAGTAAATGCCGCAAAGATAAAAGCCGATGCTGCGGCGGAGACCGAAAAGCAGCAGACCTCGGAGCATTCCGCACTTGCGTCGGAGTGCGCCGCACTTCGCGAAAAACTGACCGAATGTGAACGCTGCGTTGCCGAAAACGACGAAAAACTGCGTTCCGCACGACATGAATACGACACGGCAAGGGCGCAAACCGCTGCAATGAATGAGGAAAGCACCGGAAGAAAAGCTGCGCTTGCAGGCAAAAACGCAACGCTTGACGCGCTTGCGGCACAGCTTGAAAATGCAAAGCTGCGCATTGTCGAAACCGAAAAAGCCGAAACCGCCGCCCGTTCTGCCGCCGCAGCCGCCGAGGTTGAAGCCGCAAGGCTCAAAACCGCACTTGACACAGCGAATGAGCGCGCCGCCGAAAAGAAAAAGATCTATGCCGACGCAAAGGCGCTTACCGATGCTGCCGAAGCCGACTACGATTCAAAGCGTTCCGATTTTGATGCGGCGGATGTTGTCGTTCGCAATGCGGACAAGAACGTTTCGGCTGCAAAGAATGCACACGATACTGCTGTTGAAAAGCTCCGAAATGCCGAAAACCGCCTTGAAACGGCGCGTGCAAAGCTTGAAGATGCAATCAAAAACAGCGAATTTGCCGATTCGGAAGCGGTGCGCCTGCGCAACTCGGTTCACGTTATCGAAACACGCTATGAAACGGCAAGAATTCATTATATGGAAAGCGGCAAGGGCGAGCCGCTGATCTTGGTTCATTCGGCGGGGCAGTCCTTGTACACCTTCCGCCGGCTGTTCTACAAGCTTGCAATGTATTACCGCGTTATTGCCGTTGACCTTGTGGGGCACGGTTATTCGGACAGACCCGATTTCTTTGATTATACCATCGGCGACCATGCCGAAAGTCTTGCGCGCTTCATGGATTCAATGGGAATCGAATCCGCGCATATTCTCGGTTTTTCCTTCGGTGCGGGGTACGCGCTTGAGCTTGCGCACAAGCATCCTGAGCGTGTCGGAAAGATTGTCGCAATCTGCCCCGGCGGTGTAACGAGCGAAATGCCGCTCACCGTCCGAATGATGGAAAGCGGACTGTTCGGCGGAATTGCCTCCAGAATGTATAACCTTAAATCCGTTAAAAAAATGCTTAACGAATGCGTCTTTGACCATACTGTAATAAACGAACACGATGCTGCGGAGTATTTCAAGCCCGTTGCGGACAGTTCAAGCCGTTATGCCGTTCGCCGAACTTTGGCTGAGTTTGACGAAAACGCGCTGATTTCATCTCTGCGTGAAATTCAGGCTCCCGTTCTGCTGCTTTGGGGAGAGGATGACAAGTGGCACCCCGCAGGCGAAGTTGACGAATACCGCTCCTCCCTGCGCAGCTGCTCGTGCACCGTCATTCGCAATGCAGGGCACCTTGTGCACGAGGAAAAACCCGACAGGATCGCCGAACTTGTCCGCGGCTTCATTCCGGCGGGATACGATAATTAACGTGCTTTTGCAAAAACGGGTTCGGAACTCTGTTTTTGAAATCATTTCAAAAAGCGGCTCGGAGCAAATCGGCTCCGGGCCGCCGCTGTTTCCGAGTTTCCGACATGAATTGAATATGAATTGAATACGAATTGAATCACGGAATCTGCGCATACTTCCTTTGGACGGAATGCCGTCCGAAAAACATTTTGTTTAAAGGAGAACAGAAACCATGACACAGAATCAGGTTGGCTGCCAGACCGTCGGCTGCCGCGTCACAAGCTGCCGATACAACGACAAAGGCGCATATTGCGAACTTTCAAGGATTCAGATCGAACCCTGCTGCTGCAAAAACAGCGGAAACGGCGATCCCGCCGATGAGAGCCTTTGCGGAAGTTACCGCAGAAAATAAAACAAAAAGCTGACGCGGGGCTTAACCGCTTCAAGTCAGCGTCCGCATGATCCGTCCTGCGGCACGGTGCCGTGAAGTTTTGAAAACGCAGCCGCGCTCAAAGCCGGTTTTCGTCTTGTGCGTCTCGGTGCAGCATGTCGCACGCGAGCTTTTTGAGCCGTGCGGGTGTGTTGTCCGCAGGATAAACGGCGCAATGCGCAAGCAGAGCCGCTTTGATTTTTCCGACGGCGGGTGAAGCGGGAAGGCTGAGCCAATTCATGATGTCCGCACCGCTGCAATTGAGCGCACCGGCGGAGAACGGGACGCCTTCCTGCTGCATTTTTTGAAGCAATATGCGCCAGCGTGCAGCCGATTCAACTTGCCCGGTGATGATTCCGGAACCGTGAACATCGGCATCGCGAATATCCGCAATTTCGAGGCTTCGTTCAAATCCCCAGCGGGCAAATGTTCGGCGCAGCGTTTTGTCCTTTGCGGTGTTGTTAAGATCGTACATATGATGACGGACGATGAAACAGACTTCGTCCGTCGTTTTGTTGTCATAACGGAGCCGCTGCATTATTTCTCGGGAAATAATTTCACCTTCCGCATCGTGTCCGTGCATATTGCCGTTTTTTTCCAGAACAACGGGTTTTGCAACATCGTGCAGCAGCCCGGCAAGGCGGGGAACAAGCATGGGTTTGGATTCCGCAGCGGTGTGAAGTGCGTGGTCAAGCACGTCATAGCGGTGATGTGTGGGCTTTTGCGCAATGCCGCGTCCGCGGGACAGCTCGGGAAGAATGACTGCAAGCGCACCGATGTCGCGCAGCAGCAGCAGTCCGTTCAGCACCTGTTCCGTGTTTCGCGAACCGTATTTTATATCACAGAGAAGGAGTTTATTCAATTCATCGCGAATGCGTTCGGCGGAAATATCGCGGAGATTGCCGCAAAGCCTTGATGCACATGCGAAGGTGGCAGGGTCGATTTTAAACTGAAGCTCCGCCGCAAAGCGAACAAGCCGAAGAATACGCAGTCCGTCATCCGCAAGCACGATTTCGGGGTCAATGCTTGATGTTCTCAAGACCCTGTTTTCAAGATCGGGCAGCCCGCCGGAGGGGTCAAGTATTTCACGCGTCAGAATATCGCAATACAGTGCGTTTACCGAAAAGTCGCGCCGCCGCGAATCCTCCTCGGGTGTTTTTGAAAACTGTATGCTCGTCGGGCGGTGCGCGCCGCCGGCGGAGTATTTATCGGCACGGAAAGTTGTGTGTTCAAACTTTTGTCCGTCGGCGTGAATTTCGACCATGCCGAAAGCGATGCCCTTCGGAACAACTTTGAATCCCATTTCATGCGCAAGCTCAATTGTTTCGTCCGGAGTGAGGGCGGAACATATGTCAATATCGCTGACGGGCAGCCCGAGAAGCGTATTGCGCACAAGCCCGCCGACGGCAAAAAGACGGCAGCCCCGCGCCGAAATGCGCTCCGCAATGCGGATAAGCGATTCGGGTAAACTGACGGAAGCGGGAAGGGTGCGAACTCCGTCCGCATTCGGTTTATGCGTTGATTTGCTTTCGGTCATGATAAAGCCCTCTCTTTTTTAAACTTTTACTGGGTGCCGGGAAAGGGGCAGGCCCGCTCTGAAACGCATCGAAACCAAAACTCAAAAATCAGTCCGAAACCTCATCGCGGAATCGGCGGACAAGCTCCGAAAGCTCCGCGGTGCTGCCGCAATTGTTTACGCGGCGGCGAAGTTCGGTGCTGCCGTACATGCCCTTTGTGTACCATGCAATATGCTTGCGCATATCGGCGAATGCGCCGTCCCCGTGAGCGGCAACGTATTCCGAAATATGCCGAAGTGCAGCGTCAAGCCTTGCGCGGGCGGAAGGGGGAACGTAATCTTCTCCGCGAAGCGCGGCGCGGATTTCCGCAAAAAGGAAGGGATTCCCCTGTGCGCCCCTTGCGGCCATGATGCCTGCGCAGCCCGTTTTTGCAGCGAGTGCGGCAGCATCCGTTCCGCTGAAAACATCTCCGTTGCCGATGACGGGAATGCGCACGGCATTCACAACCTCCGCGATCTTATCCCAATCCGCAGTTCCGGAATACATCTGCATTCGGGTTCGGCCGTGAACGGTGACAAAAGCAGCACCGGAGGACTCGGCCATCTTTGCAAATTCAACCGCATTGATTGAATCCGCATCCCAGCCGAGGCGGAATTTGACGCTTACGGGAATGTTGACCGCACGAACGGCGGCTTCAATAATGCGTGCGGCAAGCGCGGGGGAACGCATGAGCGCGGAACCGTCCCCGTTGCCGGTGATTTTCGGAGCGGGGCAGCCCATATTGATGTCGAAAACCGCAATCTGCTTTTGATTCCCGGAGGATGCGGAATCGGCATTCAGTTCCTCCGAAAGCCGTTTTGCGGTGTCGGCGATAATCTCGGGTTCGTGCCCGAAAAGCTGCACCCCGCAGGGCCGCTCGACGGGGGATATGTCGATAAGTTCCTTTGTTTTTTTGTTGTTATAATGCAAACCCTTTGCACTGACCATTTCCGTGAAGGTGAAATCGCAGCCCTGTTCAATGCAGAGGCGGCGGAAGGCAGGGTCTGTTATGCCTGCCATCGGCGCAAGCAGCACGGGTATGCAGCCGCACGTATCGCGGCAAAGTATTTGTGAAAGCACCGCCGAAGCGGGCGGAGGGGTCGGTATTTGCATTTTGCAGCGGGTTCAAAGCGGTAAACGCTTTGCCTTCCGTTTTTTAATGATGTTTGTTTTAATGGTTCTTAAAATAAAATTTCGCCGCAAATTCAAGCGGACATCGGAATTCTGCGGCAGGAGCAATCATGCGTGACGGCAATTACTCGTAATGATAAACACCCTCGCAGACGGTCGCGGCGGGGCCGGACATATAGAGAGTGTTATCGGGCAGCCATTCGATGCCGAGCGTGCCGATTTCAACATGCACATTCACGCGGCGTTCGGTATGCTTTGCAAGGATGCACGCCGCAGCGGAGGCACACGCACCCGTTCCGCAGCACATCGTGCTTCCGCATCCGCGTTCCCATGTGCGCATGATGATATTCTCCCTGTCGATAACCTGAACAAAATCAACATTCGTGCGCTTCGGGAAAATCGGACTGTGCTCAATATCCCTGCCGTAATATTCAACGTCGGTAAGATCAACATCATCAACGAACACGACCGTGTGCGGAATGCCCGTGTTCACACAGGAAACTACAAAACGCCGCCCGTGGGAGTAAAGGCTTTTTTGAAGGAAATCACCCTCTGCCGAAACGGGAATGTCCGCACAATCCAGCTTCGGTTCACCCATGTTGACGCCGATGCGAACAACTGCGCCGTCCGAAAGTTCCGCATGAGTCTTTTTAATGCCCGAAAGCGTTTCAACGGACACATCCGGGGCGGGGACGATGCCCTTTTCAATTATGAATTTCACAAAGCAGCGGATACCGTTGCCGCACATCTCCGCCTCACTGCCGTCATTGTTTAAAATCAGCATACGAACGTCCGCACCGGGGAGGGAGGGCTTGCGAACAATTAAAAGATTGTCTGCGCCCACGCCCGTGTTGCGGTGCAGGATTCGGCGGGCAAATTCGTTGATGTTGCGGATTTTTTCTTCACGGTCGTCGATAAGAATCATATCGTTGCCCAAACCGTGCATTTTTGTAAAATTAAAAAGCATAGAAACCTCTTCAATGAATTAATCAAACTAATCGGAAAACAGTGCGGATGCAAGCCGTTTTCGGATGCAGTACGTAAAATATGTATTCGGATTCATCAACCCTGACGCTGCGTTTCAAGCAGCAGCCCGACCGGGCAATGATCACTGCCCATGACATCGGGGCGAATGAAGGCATCCTTAACGGACGGGACAAGCCTTGCGCTGACAAGAAAGTAGTCTATGCGCCAGCCGGTGTTCCGCTCACGTGCTTTGAACATATAGCTCCACCATGTGTAGGCATCCGCCCTGTCGGGATAAAGCATACGGAAACTGTCCGCAAAGCCGCTTTCAAGCAGCGCAGTGAATTTCTGTCTTTCTTCATCGGTGAATCCTGCATTGCCGCGGTTGCTCTTCGGGTTTTTAAGGTCAATTTCGTTATGCGCAACGTTCATATCGCCGCAGACGATAACGGGTTTTTTCTTATCAAGTCCGATGAGATAGGCGCGGAAAGCATCCTCCCATTCGCAGCGGAAATCAAGCCGTGTAAGCTCGCGCTGCGCATTCGGGGCGTATACCGTTACAAAATAATAATCGGGAAATTCAAGGGTTATGACGCGTCCCTCGGTTTCGAATTTTTCATCCGCACCCATGCCGTAAGCAACGGAAAGCGGTTCTTTTTTTGTGAAGACGGCCGTTCCGGAATAACCTTTTTTTTCGGCATAATTCCAGAAGCCCATGTACCCTTCGGGGGCGAAATCTATCTGCCCTTCCTGCAATTTTGTTTCCTGAAGAGCAAAAATGTCGGCATCGGTTTTGTCAAAAAAGTTTTTGAAACCTTTGCCCATGCAGGCGCGCAGCCCGTTAACGTTCCATGAAATAAATTTTTCGGTCACAGCAGCATATCCTTTCGGAACAGTTATTAAATCACAGAAAATCAAAGGAGGAAATTGCGCAGGAGCAGATCCTCCGTGTCAAACTCCGGATACTCGATGCGCCAAAGCGTCAGCCCGTGCGCGGGAGCGGTGTCGCCGGCATTTTCGCGGCGCGGGCATTCGAACGCGTGACGGAGTTTGGAGATGTCGTCATAGCCCTGCCCGATGCGGAGCATGGTGCCGACCATGATGCGAACCATGTTGTAAAGAAAACCGCTGCCCGCAACATCGTAAACGATACAGTCCCCGTCGCGGCTCCAGCGGGAGAGAAAAATCGTGCGGACAGTCGTTTCGGCTTTGCTTCCCGCGGCTTTGAAAGCCGCAAAATCATGTGTGCCGAGAAAAAGTTCAGCCGCGGCATTGAGCTTTTCAATGCTGAGCGGGGTATGAATATGCAGCGCCGTGCTGCGCGAAAAAGCGGAGGCATGGCGGCTGTTGAGCACACGGTAGCGGTAGTGCTTCTTTTGAACGGAAAAGCGTGCGTGAAATTCCGCCTCGCCTTCACGCGGCATTTCAAGGCTTGCTTTAACGCGAATGTCGGGCGGCAGATATGTGTTCAGTGCAAATGCGAATTTTTCGGCGGGAATTCGGCTTTCGGTATCAAAATGCGCTGCCTGCGCCCGCGCGTGAACGCCGCTGTCCGTGCGGCCGGAGGCATGGAGAGTGAGGTTTTCGCCCGTGATTTTTTTGAGTGCATTGCCGATGACCTGCTGAACGGCAATTCCGTTGGGCTGAATCTGCCAGCCGACGTAGTTTGTTCCGTCGTATTCAATTATAAGTACGATTCGCTTCATGCTGCCAATTATACAGGAATAATGTGCACGGTGTCAATTCAATTAGGAATTAGGAATGAGAAATGAGGAATGAGAAATGAGAAATTAGGAATTAGGAATGAGAAAAGAGGAATCGGAACCGTGTATTTGCCGCCCCTGCAAGGGCGGGGGAGGGGTTGTTTGCGAATGCGGAATTTGCAAGGGCGAACAAACAAAATATATCTTTGCGGCAAACTGTTTCCGAGAATCCGAACAATCACGAAAAAATATACATATTCGGCAAAAAATGCATTATTTCAGCATTTTTTCTTCAGCTTTCCGCAAAAAAAAACAACAAAGATTATATCAAAACTCTTGACACGGAACAAAATGCAGATTATACTATAATGGATTGGGTGTATTGAACTTTCAATGCATCACTGTCAAAATACCATCAGGAGGAAAAAACATGAAGAAATCATTCAAAGGCTTTCTTGCGTGCCTGCTCGCGCTGATCATGGTCATCCCCATGTTCACCGTTGCAAATGCGGACCAAATGTCCACCTTTAACGGCACCCTTCAGGCCCGCGAAACCGCTTCCGTTGATGTTTCCCGCATCAGGAACAGCGGCATCGATATGACTGCGGACGTTGCAGTCAAGGAACAGCGCAATCCCGAGGATATCGTTACCATTCTGGTCGAACTCGAAGCCGCTCCCGCAGCGGAGGTTTGCGAAGATCTCAAAGCAGCAGGCGATTATCGTGAGCAGCTCAACGCTTCCCACAAGACCGCAGCCGCTATGATCAACGAAAAGCTCGGCACCGAAATCGTTATTAAGCACAACTACTCCGTTGTGTTCAACGGTTTCGCATTCGAAGGCGAATATCGCCTCATCGACGAGATCAACAAGCTCGACGGTGTTCGTGCATTCGTTGATATGGAATGGGAAAGCCCCAACCTCTTCAACACCACCACCCAGGTCGGTGCGGTTGATGCATGGGCTCTCGACTACTCCGGTGAGGGCACCGTTGTTGCTATCCTCGACACCGGCTGCAAAGTCGACCACCCCGCTTTCTCCGTTGAACCTTCCAACGTAAAGTTCACCCGCGACAACATTGCTTCCATCATCGCAAGCGGCGAGCTCCAGGGCTCCGGTTCCCAGATGAATGTTAACAGCGTCTATGTCAGCGGCAAGATCCCCTTCCGTTGGAACTACTACGGCAACAATGCAGACGTAAGCCATAAGCCCAATTCCAGTGACCACGGCACCCACGTTGCAGGTATCGCAGCAGGTAACGGCGGCGAGATCCGGGGCGTTGCAAAGGATGCACAGCTCGCGGCAATGCAGGTCTTCGCACCCACCGGCGGCGCAAGCTGGTCCACCATCATCCTTGCAGTTGAAGACTGCGCGGTTCTCGGCGTTGATTCCGCAAACCTGTCCCTCGGTTCTCCCTGCGGTCAGGAAAGCTACTATGACGCTTCCTATGCAGAAGTTTTCGAGCGCGTAACCGCTCTCGGCGTTAACTTTGCAATGGCAGCCGGCAACGACTACGATGCTTCCATGAACAACGCATGGGGCAGCAGCGACATCACCACCGGCACCTGGGGCATGGACGGCTACAACCTCGTTTCCAACCCCGATTACGGTGTTGTAGGTTCCCCCTCCACCTGGCCCGCAAGTCTCTCCGTTGCTTCCGTAAAGAACAGCAAGACCCAGGGTTACTACATCAGCGTTGAAGGCGTTAACTACGGCTACACCGAAAACGCAGACAACCCCGTTAAGATGCGTCAGGCTCTCGGCGGACAGACCGTTGAATACGTTATGGTTCCCGGCTTCGGCACCGTTGAAGATTTCGCACAGGTCAACGTACAGGGCAAGATCGCTCTCGTACAGCGCGGCGAAATCAACTTCACCGACAAGGCTGCAAACGCAGAAGCTGCCGGTGCGGTTGCCTGTGTTGTTTACAACAACAAGGACGACGCAGTTAACATGGTTGCTTACGAAGGCGGCCATATCCCCCATGTCTTCATCAGCAAAGAAGCAGGTGCAGCTCTTGCGGCAGCATCCGATAAGCACGCATTTGTCGGCAGCGAAATGGGCATTTCCGATTCTGTCGGCGGCAACATGCCTTCCGACTTCTCCAGCCGCGGTGTAACTGCCACCTTCGGCATCAAGCCCGAGATCACCGCCCCCGGCGGCCAGATCTACTCCGCAACCGATCCCAGCATCTCCGGTGCTCTCTACCAGGCATGGGACGGCACCTCCATGGCAACTCCCCATGTTGCAGGCGGTATGGCAATCGTAACTCAGTATGTTGAGGACAACTTCCCCGGTCTCAGCACCAGGGAGCGTCAGGCAATGGTCGATCGCATCCTCATGAGCACCGCAACCCCCGTTATCGAAGCAGGCGGCACCTATGCTGCCGTTATGGATCAGGGCGCAGGCGAAATGAACCTTGCAAAGGCTGTTACCACCAAGGCATACCTCACCGCAGAAGGTACCTACAGCAACCGTCCGAAGCTTGAACTCGGCGACGATCCCGAGAAGACCGGTGTTTACACCCTCACCTTCACCGTTCATAACTTCGGCACCACTGCTCTTAACTACACCATCGATCCTTCCGTCCTCCTTGAAGACATCGGTCTGCTCGGCTACATGGACGAAGCTCAGGAACTCCCCATCATCATTTACACCGGCGAAAGCTGGGATATCGCTGCTGAAGGCGACGAAGTCCTCCTCGGCGATGTAAACGGCAACGGCACCGTTGAAATTGCAGACGCTGTTAAGATTGCACGTCATGCTCTCGAACTCGAATCCTACGACGAAACTGTTTGCGACGTAAACGGCAACGGCGTTGTAGAAATCGCAGACGCTCTCCTTGCAGTGCGCGTTGCAATGGAGCTTGCGGAACCCACTTACACCTCCGCAGGTTATGTAAGAGTTGACAAGCCCGACGTTGTTACCGTCCCCGCAGGCGGCGAAACCGAAGTCACCGTAACTCTCAACCTGACCGACAACTGCAAAGAATACCTTGATGAGTACTACACCTCCGGCGCAATCGTAAACGGTTACATCGAGCTGATGCCCGTTTCCGAAGCTGACGGCGTAAGCCTCACCATCCCGTTCCTCACCTACTACGGCGACTGGAACTATGCAGCAACCATTGACCGCGGATATTACTATGATGAATATCCCTTCAACTCCAACAACTACGCCAACACCGTCGGTTTCAAGAAGGGCAGCCAGAAGCTCCAGCGGCTCGGCGAAATCCCCTTCTTCAGCAAAGAAGACGACAAGCCCGCTCTGTACGAGTACTATCTTGCAGATCGCAACGCTATCAGCCCCAACGGTGACGGCCTCCTCGACACCATCAACCTGATGTACATGGGTCTGCTCCGTAATGCGGAAGTTCGCTACGTTGTTCTCGACACCAACGGCAACGAACTCGGCGTTATCGCTGACTACGGCGTATGCACCAAGGGCTTCTGGGACACCGACACCCGCGACCAGCTCGGCGTCACCTACGGTCAGTTCCCCGGCAATTACAACTTCAGTCAGTACAACAGGTCCGACCTTATCGTACGCATTGAAGCTAAGCTCGACAACAACGGTATGCACACCACCAACGCATTCTCCGAAGAAGCGAGCGAAAACTGGAAGTGGGATATCCCCCTCCATATCGACACTCAGGCTCCTTCCGTAAGCAACTTCAGTGCTGCAAACGGCAAGTTCACCTTCAACGTAACCGATGAGCATTACGTTGCATACGTTGGCGTATTCACCAACAACGACGGCAACCTCGGCAACTGCCAGGACGAAATCGCTGTTATGGAAACTCAGCGCGGCGCAACCACCGCAATCGAGCTCAGCGGTGAAGCCAACAACTTCGTTGTTACTTACGACTACGCAGGCAACATCGCAGTTTACCTCTGGAACGGCAGCACCCTCAGCCCCGTTGAGGTTGACCCCAACCCCCAGCCTGTCGGCAACTACTCCGACGGTTACATCTACGCTTACGGCCTTAACCTTACGGATAAGCGGTGGCTCTTCTTTGAGTCCAACGCTCCCATGACTGCTGTTTATGAGGGCGAGGAAGCACCCAACGGCGAAAGCATCGCAGCAGCAGGTTACGATGCAAACAACGGCGTTGTTTATGCACTCGAGAACTCCGGCAAACTCTATCGCTACAGCGGAATCAACCCCCAGAGCGGTAAGCTCACCGGCAGAACCCAGGTTGCAACCGTTGCAGGCGCAGACAGCATCAACGAAATGGCATTCAACAATGCAGACGGTCAGCTCTACGCAATCAGCGGTGCAGCAAACCTGATGACTGTTGATGTCAACACCGGTGCAGTTACCGAAATCGGTCAGTTCGGCAGCGGCGTTGTCGCAATGGACTTTGATTCCAACGGCACCCTCTGGATCGTTGACCTCTACGGCGCACTTTGCAGCGTAAACCTCAACACCGGCGCTATCACTCAGGTTGCAGAAACCGGCATCAGCGCACTCGCAGGCCAGAACTTCTACAATCAGAGCGGCTGCCTGTTTGAGAACACCTTCTATTGGGCAGCAATTCCCGGTGCAAGCGCAAACGCAAAGACTCTTGTCAGGTTTGATGTTACCAACGGTGCATTTGAAGAACTCGGCAAGATCGCGGACGGCACCAACGGTCTCCAGACCACCGGTATGTTTGCAATCCCCATGGGCAACGCAAGCATTGCAGCTGACAAGCTCAACAACGTTTCCATCGCTGACTGAGTTTAAACTCAGCCGGACTGAGCACGGCTCGGCCCGAATGCAAACCCATTAACAAGGGGCGGCACTGCTTCGGCGGCGCCGCCTTTTTGATAATCCGAACCCGCTGTCGATGTGAACATTGACTTGAAACATGAAATGTGCATGAAACAAGGCAAATCGGCTCGAATTGCGGCAGAATTATGCCTTTGCCCCAAAAAATCAACATAATGTTCATTTTTTTACACGAAAACACGGTTGACAAAACGCTCTGCGTGCATTAAAATAATAACTGTCATCAAAACATCTAAGAAGCTTGTTGATTCTTAAATGTGTAACCCTCCTATATTTTTTCTGTGAAGCGGAGCAGCTCCCCAAGCTCCGCTTCAAACTTTTTTCCGAAATAAAAAAGTGCAATTACGGCGTAGCTCGCTCCGCTTCATGCTTTTTTCCGAAATAAAAAAGTGCAATTACGGCGGAGCTCGCTCCGCTTCATACTTTTATTAGGCCGATAAATATTTCGACAGAAAAAATGCTTCGATTTGATAATTGCCCCTTGCTGTTTCTTCGAATATCTGGTAAAATGATAATAACAAATATATTTGAACCGCATTCAAAGGGTGCAGCCGCATTCCAATAATGCGGGACAATCCATTTGCAGCAGGAGGTTGATTGTATATGCCCGCGAAAAAAATCGTTGCGATGCTGCTTGCAGGCGGTCAGGGAAGCCGCTTGGGTGAGCTTACAAAAAGCATGGCAAAACCCGCCGTTCCGTTCGGCGGGAAATACAGAATTATAGACTTTCCGCTCTCAAACTGTGTGAATTCGGATATTGACACCGTTGGTGTGCTGACGCAATATGAGCCGCTTGCGCTGAACGCGTATCTCGGGAACGGACAGGCATGGGATTTGGACAGAAATAACGGCGGCGTGTTTGTTCTGCCTCCTTATGCAAGCAACAGCGGCGGCAGGTGGTATTCCGGCACGGCGGATGCGATTTATCAAAACACACCTTTCATTGACCAATACAACCCCGAATATGTCCTTATTCTTTCGGGCGACCATATCTACAAGATGAATTATGCGCAGATGCTTCGCAATCATATAAAAAACAATGCAGATGCGACCATTGCCGTTTTGACCGTTCCGATCGCAGAAGCTTCCCGCTTCGGCATTATGAACACCGATGAGGAAGGCAGAATCACCGAATTTGAAGAAAAACCCAAAATTCCGCGCAGCAATAAAGCGTCCATGGGCATTTATATCTTCAATTGGAGCATTCTGAAAAAGTTTCTGGCAGAGGACGCCGCAAACCCGGATTCCTCCAACGACTTCGGAAAGAACGTCATTCCGGCAATGATAGACAGCGGCTGCCGCATGTTTGCATGGAACTTTTCCGGATACTGGAAGGATGTCGGAACGATCGCAAGCCTTTGGGAGGCAAACATGGATTTGCTCGGCACAAATCCTGTTTTCAATCTGTACGATAAGGAATGGCGTATATATTCAAAAAGTCCGATCATGCCGCCGCATTATGCGGGCGCGGATGCAGTCATTTCAAACAGCCTTGTTACCGAGGGCTGCGTTGTGCACGGCCTTGTGCGGCACAGCGTGCTTTATGCGGGCGTTCGCATCGAACCCGGCGCGGTCGTGGAGGATTCAATTATAATGCCCAACTCCGTGGTTGAGCGCGGCGCGGTCGTTCAAAAAACAATTGTGGGCGAAAATGCGATTGTCGGCGCAAAAGCTCGGGTCGGCTGCCAAAAACTTGATACCGATGCCGACTATGACACAAAACTTACCGGCGACATAACCCTTGTTGCAAGTGCCGTTCGTGTTGCGGACGGGCTGCGGATTCCAAAGGGCATGGTCTACAACTGCGGAAAAGGGGGCGGATTCAATGAATAACAGCATGTTCGGCTTGATTTACACGGGCGAGGCGAATGCGCAGCTTCGCGAATTGACGTTTTCGCGCTCGGTTGCAGCCGTTCCGTTCGGCGGACGTTACCGTGCCATCGATTTTATGCTTTCCGATATTGTGAACACGGGCATTTCAAACGTCGGCATAATCACTCAAAGAAATTATCACTCTCTGATGGATCACCTCGGCAGCGGAAAGGAATGGGATCTCCACCGCAAAAGGGACGGTCTGTTTATCCTTCCGCCCTTTGTAACGCGGGATAATACCGGCGTTTACAGGGGAACGGTCGATGCAATTCGTTCCGTAATGGGCTATATTCGCCGCAGTGCGCAGAAATATGTCATTCTGACCGGGAGCCACACTCTCTACAACACAACGTATGACAAAATGCTTCGACAGCACATTGAAACGGGCGCGGATATAACGATCATGTATAACGAGGAGCATGAGTTCAACAGAGCGGAACAATATGATGACCTGCGCCTCACGATTAACGAAAACGGCAGGATCACCGACCTTGCGCTCAATCCTTATATGCCGGACAGCCCGTTCATGGGCTGTGATGCATACATAATGGAAAAGACTCTGCTGGAATACCTTGTTGAGGATGCGGCCGCACACGGCGAGTTTGATTTCATGCAGGATGTTCTTATCAAAAATGTGAATAAATACAGGTTCTGCGGCTGGAAGTACAACGGCTATGTTGCAAGATTGAACTCCGTCGATGCGTTTTATAAGCATAATCTTGCGCTGCTTCAGCCCGCTGTGCAGCAGGATTTGTTCAATTCCGCGCACCCGATTTATACAAAAGTCAAGGATGAGGTGCCCGCGAATTACTGCGGCAGCGGCAGTGCGCGCAACAGCGTTATTGCGGACGGCTGCATTATCGAGGGCGAAGTCGAAAACTCCGTGCTTTTCCGCGGAGTTCATGTCGGCAAGGGTGCAAAAGTCAAAAACTGCATACTGATGCAAGCCACCTATATCGGGGATAACAGTGAGCTGTCTTATATGGTGCTTGATAAGGGCGTTATAGTTTTGAACGGCAGGCGTTTGAGCGGGCATGAGAATTATCCCGTCATTCTGCGAAAAGGCGTCACTGTATAATGCCGCGAACGAAGCTGACGGGGCAAAAGCTTCCCAAAGCGGGGGCGTCGGAGCAAAGTTTTGCGTTCGGTCGGAGCAAAACGGATATAGGCGTGAAAAATGCTTATTTCCAAAGTATATTTTCAAATAAGTGTTGACAATATTTGCCTGTGGATTTATGATACAACTGAGCGGAGGGAGAAAAGCCTCCCGAGCCGCCTGTTACCAAAGCCGCAGCGGATGCGGTGCGCCCGATGTGGCTGCACATGCGTTTTCGGCACCACGCCGACGGCATGAACTCGCCGCCTGTGCGGTAATTAAAAAAACATTATTTTTTGGAGGATTTTATAGAATGAACGCTTACATTCAGGAAATTCTTGCGAAGGTTCAGCAGCGCGATGCGCACGAACCCGAGTTTCTTCAGACTGTTGAAGAGGTTCTCAAATCCCTTGAACCCGTTATCGAAAAGCATCCCGAGTATCAGGAAGCCGGTCTTCTTGAGCGTCTCGTAGAGCCGGAGCGCGTTATCGAATTCCGCGTACCTTGGACCGACCGTGACGGCAAAGTTCAGGTAAACCGTGGCTTCCGCGTTCAGTTCAACAGCGCGATCGGACCCTACAAGGGCGGTCTCCGTTTCCAGGGCAATGTTAACCTTTCCATCATGAAGTTCCTCGGCTTTGAGCAGACCTTCAAAAACAGCCTCACCAGCCTTCCCATGGGCGGCGGTAAGGGCGGTTCCGACTTCGATCCCAAAGGCAAGACCGATAAGGAAATCATGGATTTCTGCCAGAGCTTCATGACCGAGCTCTGCCGTCATATCGGACCCAGCATCGACGTTCCCGCAGGTGATATGGGTGTCGGCGGCCGTGAAATCGGTTATCTCTTCGGTCAGTACAAGAGGATCCGCGGCGCATACGAAAACGGCGTTCTCACCGGCAAAGGTCTCTCCTTCGGCGGTTCCCTCATCCGTCCCGAAGCAACCGGTTTCGGCGCTGTTTACTACCTCTGCGAAGTTCTCAAGCATGAGAACGACACCATCGAAGGCAAGACCGTTGCAGTATCCGGCTTCGGTAATGTTGCTTGGGGTGTTACCAAGAAGGTTGCGGAACTCGGCGGCAAGGTTGTTACCCTCTCCGGCCCCGATGGCTACATCTACGATCCCGACGGCGTTGTAACCGAAGAAAAGATCAACTACATGCTCGAAATGAATGCAAGCCGCCGCAATCGCGTACAGGACTATGCAGACAAGTTCGGTGTTGAATTCTTCCCCGGCGAAAAGCCCTTCGGCCGCAAGGTCGATATCGTCATGCCCTGCGCAATGCAGAATGACGTTCATATGGAATCCGCAGAGAAGATCGTTGCAAACGGCATCAAGTACTATATCGAAGTTGCTAACATGCCCACCACCAACGATGCTCTCTACTTCATGATGGATCAGCCCGGCATGATCGTTGCTCCCTCCAAGGCAGTTAACGCAGGCGGCGTTGCAGTTTCCGGCCTCGAAATGAGCCAGAACGCAGAGCGTCTTGCTTGGACCGCAGAGGAAGTTGACGCAAAGCTTAGGCACATCATGGTCAACATCCACAAGGCATCCATGGAAGCAGCAGAAGAGTGCGGCCTTGGCTACAACCTCGTAGCAGGCGCAAACATCGCAGGCTTCAAGAAGGTTGCTGATGCTATGATGGCTCAGGGCATCTGCTAATCATTGATTAACATTTGTTGATTAACCTCAAATAAAGGTCGGGGAATCGCTGTGCGGCGATTCCCCGATTGTTCAATTTAGGTATTGCTGCCGAAACAACTCAAATTCACTTTACTGCGGTTAAATTTAATCCGCCGCATTTTCCGTTGCCGGCAGCAGCTTTCAAACGCGGAAAGTTTTGACAACCGCCACAAGCGTAAAACAGGAGTTACCCATGGACTTGATGAAACTTATAAAGGGCACCGATATAGGCGACTGCGTTGCTCGGCTTCTTTTCACTTGGAACGCCGATCACCCCGATGCGGAGAAGGCTAAGGAAACTTTTATCAGCGCAATAAAAGCAAGAATGCCGCAGCAGGCAAGGCTGAATTTGTCGAGTGCGGAAAAACTTTCGGACAGCATTGACAGATACCTGATAAAAAACGATACCGAGATGTATGCGGCGGTGAAAATCGGCAGCGCAATGATGCTTGCGGCCCTTGCCAACCGCGAAACGGAAAACGCCGCTCTTGTGCGGTCGGCGGCCGAGAGTTTCATTTCGGATATTCCGGACGGAATTGCGGACGACCGCGAGGTGCTCAGCGAAATCATCTTTTCCGAAAAACAGGGCAGGGAAAAATTGATTGAGATTTTCAAATTGCTGCGAGATTGAGAAACAACAAAATATATCTGCATTTTTTGCCGAAAATCAGTGAAAAACTATTGACAGGCTCAAAACAAGCGGTTATAATTATCCGGCAAATGAATATCCGCCATAGACAGCAGGTGCGCGGGCAAGATGCTTTTGCATCGGCCGTCCAAGCTTAATCTCCTGCCGAGGTAGAGACAAAATAGTTATTTCATCAGTTATTGCAGCAGCGGCTTTCGGTTTTTATGCTAATGCACTTTGCGTTTTGCATTAAATCGGGGCAGTGCTTAAAATGATTGTTCGGCTATCCTCTGTCCCCCTGTCCTATGGCATGGGGGATATTTGTTTGAAACTGTGACAAGGAGGAATTTTCCATGGCAAATGCTTCTATTCTTGCAATGAAGGAGCAGCACGTTGCGGAGATCAAAGATCGTCTCACAAGGGCTCAGTCCGTTGTTATGTTCGATTACCGCGGTCTTACCGTTGACGAGGTGACTGCACTCCGTGTCGAAATGCGCAAAGCAGGTGTTGAGTACATCGTTCTCAAAAACACCATGGTCGAAAGAGCCTGCCGCGAACTCAACATCGATGAGTCCGTTCACGCAATGCTCAAAGGACCGTCCGCTTTCGCTTTCGGTTACGACGACGCGGTTGCACCCGCAAAAATCCTTAAGGATTCAATCAAAAAGTTCAAAAAATGCACCATCAAGGGCGGCATTGTGGACGGCGTTGTTACCGATGCTCAGGGCATCGATGCTCTCGCTGATCTGCCCCCCAGAGAGGTTCTCATCGCCCGTATGCTGGGCAGCATGATGAGCCCCATCACCGGCCTTGCCATCGCTCTCGACCAGCTCGCAAAGAAGCTCGGCGGCGGCGAAGCAGCCGAAGAAGCAGCGGCAGAATAACTTTCGCTGCGTAACCGTTTCAAACAAAAATTTTAAATCGGAGGAAATTAAAATGACTAAGCAGGAATTTATCGATTACATTAAGTCCCTCACCGTTCTCGAACTCGCAGACCTCGTTCATGCGGTCGAAGAAGAATTCGGCGTATCCGCAGCAGCAACCGCAGTTGCAGTTACAGGCCCCGCAGCAGCAGCAGAACCCGTTGAAGAGAAGACCGAATTTGACGTTATCCTCAAGGGCTTCGGCGCACAGAAACTCAACGTTATCAAGGTTGTCCGCGCAGAACTCGGCCTCGGCCTGAAGGAAGCAAAGGAAGCTGTTGAAGGCGCACCCACCACCCTCAAGGAAGGCCTCTCCAAGGAAGATGCAGAGAAGCTCGCAAAGGCATTCACCGATGCAGGCGCAGAAATCGAAATCAAATAATTATTTTCCCTGTCACAAACAAAACCCCGCCCGCCGCAGCTGCCCGCAGCCGCGGCGGGCTTTTTTGCCTTTTGAATAACAACGACGGAACGGGTTAGATGTCAACGTTTGAGTCAACGTAAGAACCGGGAAAAAGAGATTTGTAAAGAAACAGAATTACATCAAAACTCCGTTGGCCGGCACTTCATCAACCCATACCAACGGTAGATAAATTAAAATCCAAACAGTACGAGCGGTGTGTTCCGTGCACCGCTCTTTTTTGCTATAATGGGGCAAAGAAAACGGCAGGACGAAAGCTTGACGGCGGCTTTTAAAGACGCAGTGCGAAAATGCCGCCGAAAAAAGGAGGAAAGCGGAGCAAATGGAGAACAAGCTTGCAGAGAATATCCGAACGTTCAGAAAACAGCGCGCATTGACGCAGGAACAGCTTGCGGAAGTGCTGGGCGTTACTGTCGGTGCGGTGTACAAATGGGAAGCGCGGCTGTCCCAACCGGAATTGAGCACAATAATGGAGCTTGCGGACTTTTTTGACACATCGGTGGATGTGCTTCTCGGCTACGAGCTGAAGGATAACAGCCTTCGGACAACGGCGGCACGATTGAAAAGGTATCAGTCCGACAAGGATGAAGCCGGCCTTGCCGAGGCGGAAAAAGCATTAAAAAAATATCCGAATTCCTTTGAAATTGTGTTTAATGCCGCAGGGCTTTTCAGTGTGTTCGGAACGGAGCGCGGCGAAAAAAGGCTTATGCGGCGCGCATTGGAGCTTTTGGAAAAAAGCAGGCAGCTTATTGCGCAGAATACGAACCCGCAGATAAACGAAAGCACACTGTGCGGAAACATTGCGGAGGTGCTGCGCATAATGGGCGAAGCCGAACGCGCCGTTGAGCTGCTGAAAGCGAATAATGCGGGCGGAATGTACAGCGACATAATCGGATTGACACTTGCGGAAGCGTGCGGCCGCCCGGAGGAGGCAATGCCCTTTCTTTCGGAATCGCTCGTTGAGAATACCGTTAAAATCATTCGAACCGTGTTTGGTTATATCAATGTGTTTTTTCAAAAAAAGGATTATGCGTCTGCAAAAGCGGTGCTGAATTTCGGCCTTGCTCTTTCGAACGGACTGCGGCGGGACGGGGAAACGAATTTTACGGACAAAACATCGGGAATGCTTTGGGCATGTTTGGCTTATTCGGAGTTGATGGACGGCAATGCGGTCGGCGCGGAAAAAGCATTGATTCAGGCAAAGCTGACAGCGGAACGCTTCGATGCAAACCCGAATTACAGCGCGGCAGCGATCCGCTTTGTTTCGTGTGACGAATCGGCAAGTGCATATGACGACATCGGCGCAACGGCAGCGGAGGGAGTGCGGAACACGGTCTGTTCTCTTGAAAGTGCCGAACTTACGAAAATATGGGAAAGGGTGAACAACGATGAAAAACGGTCGAACAAAGAATGACAGCAGCGGGAATTGTGCTGCCGAAAACGAAAAAGCAAATGCAGCAAAAGAAAACGTGAGCGCATTTTGCAAAAAACCGCTTGAAAAACAGCTGCGGGGTCAGTTCTTTTATAAAAATATTCCGATTTTTTGCCTTGCGGTGTTTGCGGCTTTGGCAGCCGGCTCGCTGAATCTGATTCTTTCGTGGATAATTCAACAGCTGATGGACACGGCAGCGGGAGAGTCCGGGGCGTTAAGCTTTCGCACTTTGCTTTTGATAAGTGCGGGCTTTGTTCTGCTTTGTGCGGGGCTTTCCCTATTGAACTATGCGTCGCAGCCTCGTTTTTTGGAACGGGCAATGCGGCAGTACAAGGATTTTGCATTCAAAAAGCTGATAGGAAAGAGCATTTCGTCTTTTCGTGACGAAAGCGCGGCAGGCTATCTTTCCGCATTGACGAACGATGCAGCAAGCATTGAAACCAATTATCTTGCGCAGTTGCTTGCAATGATAACAAAGGCGGTCACTTTCATCGGTGCGCTGCTGCTGATGTGCAGGTATTCACTGCTCATGACGGCGATTGCGGCAGGGCTGACGGTGCTTCCGCTGATAGCATCCCTTTTGACGGGCAGCAGACTGCAAGCCGTTGAAAGCAGGGTTTCCGAACGGAACGGAGAATTCACCGCCGCACTCAGCGATTGTCTCGCAGGGTTTACCGTTGTTAAAAACTTCAAAGCGGAGCGGGAGATCTTTCGCCTGTTCGCGCAGAGCAACAAAGCCCTTGAGCATGAAAAATTCACGGGACGGCGCATTAAAACGCTCGTCGGAATGATCGGCGCGGTCACGGGGATTTTCGCTCAGCTCGGAGTGTTTATCGCAGGCGTGTACCTTTCGATGAAGGGCGGCAGCATGACGCCCGGTGCAGTTGTTCTGTTTGTTAACCTTATGAATTTTATCATTTCGCCAATTGCGGAGCTTCCCGGACTGCTTGCCTGCCGCAAAGCGGCGTTGGGGCTTGTGGATAAACTTGCGGCCGCGCTGGAACGCAGCTCTTCCCGCGAGGGGAGTGAAACGCTCAACAGGCTTGAACACGGGATTCGGCTTGAAAACGTCTCTTTCGCATATGAACCGGGGAAGACGGTGCTGCACGGAATAAATGCCGAGTTTGAGGCAGGCAGGGCATATGCGCTTGTCGGCGGCAGCGGCAGCGGAAAATCTACCCTGCTGAACTTGCTCATGGCGGCGGAAACAAACTACAGCGGGCATATCCTTGCGGACGGAATCGAGCTGTCGGATATTTCAACGGAGTCGCTCTACGGAACGATGGCGGCAATTCAGCAGAATGTTTTTGTTTTTAATGCCTCGATAAAGGACAATGTTTCAATGTTCCGTGATTTTCCGAAGACGGAGATGGATGAAGCGATTGCCCGTGCGCACCTTGGCGCGCTGATTCGCGAACGCGGGGAGGATTACCTTTGCGGGGAAAACGGCAGCGGGCTTTCCGGCGGCGAGAAACAAAGAATCTCCATTGCGCGGAGTCTGCTCAAAAAATCCTCCGTTCTGCTTGCGGATGAGGTGACGGCGGCACTGGATGCGCAAACGGCGCACCGCGTTTCAAGCGATATTCTCGATTTGCAGGGAATCACACGAATTGTTGTTACGCATACTCTTGAAGAGTCGCTCCTGCGCAGATACGATAAAATCTTTGTGCTTCGCGGCGGCAGGATTGAAGAGGCGGGCAGCTTTGCGGATTTGATGGCAAACAAGGGATATTTTTACGCATTGTTCACTGTTGCGCAGTAAAACGAAACATGAAAAATTGCGCTGTTTATGTGCGGGTGCAAATGTGATATATTTCTTTGTGATACGTTTCAAATTGATTAAATAATCAATAACTCATACTGATTCACAAAAACGTCAATCAAGCTTCGGCAAAAGTACGAACAATTCGACTGAAAAATCCGGATTCAATTGCGAAAGTTTATAACAATGCTGCCGAAAAACTCGGGAACTCCGCATATAAGCTTTGATACGGATTTCGGGCAGGTTCCGCATTCTCGAATCCGAATTAACTTTCAGTCATTCTTATTCGTTGTTCGGGTTCTGGGTTACATGAATCGTGATGTCAACGCCGTCCGCCCTGTCGGATTGGGACACGTCAACATTCATGCCGCCGGAACGCAGGTACTCACAGGCGGAATTCACCGTGTTCATGAACATGCGGTAATCCTTTACAATTCGCATAATGACGGGGCGGGGCTTTGCACCGTCCTTTTTGCTGTCAAACAGTGAGTTGAGCTTTTTTTCAACAAGGCGTTCGGTGTCCTTAACGCTCAGGCCGTCCTCGCCGGCTTTTTTGATTATTGCAAGCTTGTCCGCATCGTCCGAAAGGCGCAGCACGGCGCGGGCGTGGCGTTCACTCAGCCCGTAAAGACCGACAGCTTCGCGAACTTCAGGGGAAAGTTTGAGAATACGGAGCTTATTTGCAATGAAACTCTGGCTTTTGCCGAGACGGGAGGCAAGCTCCTCCTGCGTGAGCTTCAGCTCGTCCAAAAGGGCTTTATAGCATTCGGCCTCTTCAAAATAATTCAAATCCTCACGCTGAAGGTTTTCAACAACGGCCATCAGTGCGGAATCGGCGTCAACCGCGGAGTTGTCAACTATACAGAGCGCTTTTTCCGACCCAAGGCTCCGCAGCGCACGCAGACGGCGTTCACCGGCGATAAGCTCGTATGTTTCGCCGTTTTTGCGAACGACAAGGGGCTGAATCAATCCGACCTGCCGAATGGATTGTGCAAGCTCGGATATGCTTTCGTCATCAAAGGTTTTTCGCGGCTGAGCAGGGTTCGGAACGATGGAATCCAGTGCCAGTTCAACAAGCTGGCGTTTCGCCTCGGCAGGCTGTGCGCCTGCTGTTCCGCTTTTTTTGTCTTTCAGAAAATCAAACAGTGCCATATTGAATAAAACTCCGAATAAAACTCCGTTGCCGCTCTGCCGTTCGGACAGGTAAAAACTGCCTTTTCGGGCAAGCGGATATTTCGGTTGTGCGGAGAATGAGCTCCGCATGTAGATTATACATTATTGCCCGGTATTTCCGCAAGCGGGAATATCGTTTTGTTTTGTCGAAACAGGATGAAACATGAAAGCACGGAGCGGGAAATACCTCGCTGTGCATCTGCGCGGGGGTGAAACCCGCTCGGGCGGGCGGTTCAAGGGCTTGAATCAAAGCCCGTATTTTTTAAGCAATGCATCAAGCTCACCGCTTTTTTGCAGGTCATAGATGAACAGTTCCGCAAGCTGAGCAACGGCGGGTTCGTCCGCAGCTGAGGCGATTGCATATTCGACATTGCCGAGACTTGTTTCATGGCGGATAAATCCGTGTGCAGATATATCTTCCGCATATCTTGTGCAGTAAGCACCGGTGACGACCGCACCGGCAACGGTGCCGCGCGCAAGCGCATCGAAAAGCTCCGGATAGGAGGCGAAAGCTTTTGTTGTGAACACGATTGCATCGGCGGGAAGCTCCGGCGTGCGTCCCTTAAGCCGGTCAATGAGAGTGCGTTCAACTTTTGTTTCGTGCGCATCAATGTATTTCTTAAGCCTTGTTTCACCTGCCGTGCCCTGAACAAAACCGATAACAAGTTCGTTCAGCGGAGTTGTTTCGCTGCCGCTTTTAACAAGCACGGAGCATGTATCCGTATAATACGGATAGGAGTAGACATATTTTGAACTTGCGCCGCGCGGCATCAACGCAACGGCGGCATCGATTGTGCCGTCCGAAAGCTTTGTTGAAGCGGTTTTACCGTTCACGGTGATGAGTTTTGCCGCCGCATCCCCGGCGGTGTCGGGAAGCAGATACGCAGCGAATTTTTGCGCAAGCTCGATTTCAAACCCTTCGCCGCCTTCGGCAAAGAGCGGCATATCGTCCCGCACGCCGACGGCAAGCACGCCGCGTTCGCGTATGCGCTGAATTTCCGGGGTGTTCATAAGCTGCGTTCGCGGCTTTAAGAGCGCTGCAAGAAGAACGAGCAGAACCAGCCCCGCCGCACAGCAGAGCGCGATGCGGACGGGTTTGCCCTTTTCGCCGCGAAGAGTAAAATTGAGCCGAAGCTTTTTATGCTGTTTTCCGTCGCGGAGGAAACTCCGCCGCGGGTGATGATGTCGATTTTTCATGATTAATATTATATCAGTAAAGACGCACATTGACAAGAGCGGCATGTTGACAGTATAATGTATAATTGGGTAAACGTTGATTAATTCGGAACATGCCTTTCGCGAATGCACCTGCCTTAACCGCAGCCTGTCCGAAACCGATTCGGGCATTCGGGTGTTTCGAAACCGCGATTTGCCCAAAGCGGCCGCCGAATCGAGTTTTTGCGAAAACAAAATATTCGGAACGAACCTGACATTAAGCAATCAAGCCCCGCAAGGGGAGAAAGGTTTACAAATAGAATGAAATCATTAACAACAACCGAACTTCGGGCACTCTTTCTTCGCTTTTTCGGCGAAAGAGGACACACGATAATCCCTTCGGCTTCCCTTATTCCCGAAAACGATCCCACGGTTCTTTTCACAACGGCAGGTATGCATCCGCTCATGCCCTATCTTATGGGCGCGGCGCATCCGGCGGGAGTTCGCCTTGCCGATGTCCAAAAATGCGTTCGCACGGGTGATATCGATGAAGTCGGCGATGCAAGCCACCTGACCTTTTTTGAAATGCTCGGCAACTGGTCCCTCGGCGACTACTTTAAAAAGGAGTCGATCGCATGGAGTTGGGAATTCCTGACCGATGAAAAATGGCTCGGCATCGATCCGGACAGGCTTTATTTCACATGTTTTGAGGGCGATGAGCGCGCCCCGCGCGATGAGGTTTCACGCGATCGCTGGGTTGAAATGGGTGCTGATCCGAGTCACATCTTCTTCCTGAACGCAAAACATAACTGGTGGATTCCCGGAACGAGCGGCCCCTGCGGCCCCGATACCGAAATTTTCTTTGATACAGGCAAAGAGAAATGCTGCGATGAATGCAGCCCCGCATGCGATTGCGGCAAATATCTTGAAATCTGGAACAATGTTTTCATGCAGTACTTCCAGCCCGCAAACGGCGAGATTCGCATGCTTGAAAAGAAAAACGTCGACACGGGCATGGGCCTTGAACGCACGATTGCAACGCTTCAGGGCGCGGAGAGCGTTTATGACACGGATGCCTTTGCGCACATACTTGCGCGCATCAGCGAGCTTTCCGGCAAGAACTATCGTGATAATGCCGAAACAACACGTGCGTTCCGCATCGTTGCCGACCACATCCGCACAAGTGCGTTCATGCTGGGCGACCCGCGCAGCGTGACCCCGAGCAATGTCGATCAGGGCTACATTCTCCGCCGGCTTATCCGCCGCGCGCTTCGCTATGCAATGCAGCTGGGCATGCCCGAAAACTCACTCAGCAAAATTGCCGAAACCGTTATTTCTGATTACGGCGAGGTCTATCCCGAACTGCGCGAAAACGAAGCCCGAATCATTCGCGAACTTGACACGGAGGAGGCAAGATTCCAGCGCACTCTCACCAACGGTATGCGCGAATTTGAGCGCATCAAAGGCAAGTTTGAAAACGGTATAATTGACGGAAAGAATGCGTTCCGCCTGTTCGACACATTCGGTTTCCCCATTGAGTTCACCGAGGAAATGGCGCGCGAAAACGGCCTCACCGTTGATGTTGAGGGGTTCCGTGCGGCATTCGAAGAGCACCAGCAAAAGTCCAAAGCGGGCGCGGAGCATAAGTTCAAAGGCGGTCTTGCGGAAGCAACCGACGAAACGGCAAAACTGCACACTGCGACGCATCTGCTTCAGGCAGCACTGCGCAAGGTTCTTGATGAGTCCGTTGCACAGCGCGGCTCGAACATCACGGCCGAACGTCTGCGCTTTGACTTCTCCTTCCCGCGTAAAGTGACTCCCGAGGAGCTGCACGAGGTCGAAAAACTTGTCAACGAAGCAATTGATGCCGGTGTTGACATTACCTGCGAGGAAATGACCGTTCCCGAAGCGCGTGCGCGCGGCGCGATCGGCCTGTTCGGCGATAAATACGGCGAACGTGTTAAGGTTTATACAATGGGTGACTACAGCTGCGAAATCTGCGGCGGACCCCATGCCGCAAACACCGGCGAACTCGGCACGTTCAAAATCAAAAAAGAAGAGGCTTCAAGTGCGGGCGTGAGAAGAATCAAGGCCGTTCTGATTCCGAAAGAGGAAAAGAAAGACTGATTTTATCTCGATAAAACTTCAATTCCCGATACTTTGGCGCATTGAGCCGCGGCCCGCATTTGACTTGGATTTCGAGCGGAGGCCGGCTGCGGTTCAAACGGCGAATGCAAATGCGAGGAGGATATGCAATGGCGAAAACGAGCAAAAATGCTTGGCTTGAATACGATTGGAGGTTGGACGGCGGTGATGCGCGGTTCCGCGTTGATATGTCGCTGTATATAAATGCACCGATCGAGGGCTGCGCGGAGCTTGTTTTCATCTACTGCGCAAGCCTTTCGGAGAAGCCGCTCAAGGCGGGCGAGCTGCGCCGAATTGACAGCCTTATTGCCCGATGCATAAAGAAACTCGGCAAAGAATATGTCGGCTGCATTGAATCCGCCGCAATGCACCAGTATTATTTCTATATTGACAGCGAAGAAAAGTATTCGGCACTTCAGCAGCTGCTTCAAAAAGAACGCAAGCTGACGGTGAAACTCGGCTGCAAGTCCGAACCGAAGTGGACGACATATTTTAAACTTCTTTATCCCGATGCTGCAAAGCTGCAAACCGTCCGGAATAAGGAGAACATCGAAAAACTTTATTCGAACGGGGATTCCGAGGCTGCACGCAGGCTGAATCTTCACATGTATTTCCGCTCTGAACCGCTCCGTCTGCAATTTGAAGAGGCGGCAAGACGGGAAGGCTTTGCGATCGGCAGCGCGGTGGACAGAGAGATGAGCGAGCTGCCGTACGGCGTGATTCTTCACATAATTTGTCCGCTGAAAAAACGCAGCGTTGATGAGGTCACGGTGCTTGCGATACGCATTGCGGAGCAGTACGGCGGCAGATTGATGTTTTGGGATTGTCCGCTTGCGCCGCAGTCGCTGAAGTGATGCGGCGGAATGAATAAAATCAATATAATGATGACGCAGTGCGTGGAACCCGACTCCGCACTGCGCCTTTTTTATCAGCCAACGGGGTCAAAAAGGGGGGCGAATTTGCAAAAAAA